>Ga0123342_1007399_pt1 | contig 14517 bp, 7 predicted proteins | sample Turbeawhitnodule_FD_89960 | JGI IMG/M metagenome (GOLD analysis project Ga0123342, IMG submission 89960) | Root nodule microbial communities of legume samples collected from Mexico - Turtle bean Mexico white nodule | ecosystem: Host-associated > Plants > Roots > Nodule | place: Mexico: Nepantla...
ACATTTAAATTATTATTCTTTTTATTTAAAATAAAATTATAATTTAAATATAAAATATAATCAAAATTATAAAAAATAACATAATTAATCATATTATATATAATAAATTATAAATATAAATAAGAATAAAAATATTTTTTTTAATAATATAGAAATAAATTTATATAATAATTATATTAATTACAAAAAAGTAAAGATAAAAATAATATTATTATTTAATATAAAAATAAGTTTTTATCAAAATATTTATAATTATTAATATTTAAATAACATTTTAATGAAAATAATTCTAATTTATAAATAAATAAATTAAATTAATTTTTTAACAATTTTTAGATATAAAGGGTAAATTTGTAAACTTACATTCTTATCAATTAAAAAATATATAATTTCAATCATACCTATCACATCACTCACAAACTTTCATAAATTTTTCCTACACTTTCCACTCTATTTACCTTAATCCAAACACCCCAACTTTCTTTACACTTTTCCTTCAAATCATCTCAAATTCACTCCCTCATTTCCAATCCCTCATCCAAACAAAGCATTAATCTCTAGAAGGGGAAAAGTTAGGGTTTTATTTGACAAGGGGGGTTAGATGACACGTGTTGTCGTGGTCTATTGTTAAGAGTTTTGGGGATTCCATTTTTTGTTCTTTGGATTAGGTTGGAAATTGAGTGGGCGACGTGTTGATGTTTGTTCGTTGTATTGATGGTTGTCAGCAGTTATGTGGATGGTGAATGTTAATCAAGGATGAAGTTCTAACTGGTGGCCTTGGTTCGTCCTCCAAATTATTTCCCTTGCTAGTAACTAGGTAAATTGTTGAAACTGACATATTGCTTGAAGGATGTATAGTGGTCACAAAAAATGGAACCCTTCTTGAACCTTCATGTTGGGTCAATGTTAGCGTTCGAAAGCAAGAGATCATGAAAACCTAAATTTTACGTGGAAGAGATTTGTTGGAGTACGTATATAACATTATTGGAGAATAATTTTCAGTAATAGATGCACACGATTGCTGTAATTAATGAAATGAATATGAATGTGAAGTGAAGCAAATCCAAGAGAAGTAGAACAGCGGGTTCCACCAAATTATAGGTTTTGGAACATAAAATCTTGCATCTTATCGAAGGCTTTGTCCACTGCAGCTTTGACACTATTATTTGAGTAAATTGAGTGACATATCAACAAAAAAGATGCAGATTCTTCTTCTGTGAAAAATGGGACACTGTCACACTGATAGCAACTAATTAAGTTTGTTCCATCACTACATGTTTGTCTGTCCTCTGCAACCTAGTTGATTAACTTATTAAGACAGTCGAGTATCAAGACTTTGCTTAAAATTACTTTATGAGGAATACATCAGAAATAAATAAATGGAAGTGCAGAGAGAACATTTTACATTGTATTGTAAAAATTACTATTCCTTCTGTTCATACTTTAATATGTATGATTTAGATTACAGATTTAAAGGATGACTTAATGATATTATGAATTAAATATGTTTTTAGTTTATGATAATGAATTAAATCTTATTTTATTATTTCAAAAAATATTGATCTTACTAAAAATAGTTTTGACACCTTTTCTACTATGCAATTATATATATATATATATATATATATATATATATATATATATATATATTACACTTATGTGATTTGTATAAATATCACTAAAAATGTTATTTATCATTAAAAATGTTATTTATGCAGTGAATGAGGTTTTAAAACGAACAATATTGATTGTTCGAGGTGTGAATGATCACTGTTCGTAAGATTTTATCCGCGGTGTATTGTGCAAATCTTTCAGGATATAACAAAACAGAAACTTCTCGATAACTTCTGAGGATCAGAACTAGCAAGTTACTATTAATAGAGTAAGAACCCAATGTACTCAGAAAAATAAATATAATAAATTAAAATAATGAATGAAGAGAGAGAAAGAGAAATTTGTGAAAAGGTGGAGGAAGAAGAAAGGTTGCATGTTGGATTGCAGAAGATGAGAGACAAAGAAGGTATGTTTCTGGAAGAGGGAAACCCTTGTTTATATAGGAGAAAAAATAACAGTCTCAAAACTGTCATAACCCATGTTTCGGCCATTGGCGGCACTATTCCAGGTCCCAGCTGCACAACCTCCCGAGAAGAATGGAGTCTTCGAAGGTCCGAGTCTCACACTTTGCCCTTGCACAGATCGTGAGTGAAAATAAACGGAACCCTTGCACGAGGGTTTTCACGAATCGTGCAACAAGAAAACTGAATTCTGATAATCAGGTTTGTGAATCAAAACCACATTAGGTTCGTGAGTCAAAACTGTATTAGGGTTCATGAATCAAAAACCACATTCTTTATTTTTTAATTTTGCAAAATCGAACTCTTTTTTTGCTTTGCAATATATATAGTTTTACAACAATTCATGTGTTGTTTAGTTATGCTAAGCTCTTTGGAACAAGATTTCATAGTTTATCAACTCATTTCTTTTATTTTTTTTACTTATATATAATTATTTTTAAATTTAATTAGGCAAAACATACTTATGAATTTTTATAAGAAATAATTTATTGTAATAAACTCGCGGTAGTAATTTTTATACAACTACTAGAAAATTAATTTAACTTTAAATAGGTTTAAAATAAAAGTCGTTTTCCTATAAACCGTTTGTTTATCCTTCTAATAAATTATAGTTAATTTAATATTAAAAATATAAAAAATTAATTAATGTAATTAAGTTAACAAAAATATTTGAAATTAAGATAATTAATTTTTTTTTCACATATGTAATTTTGTTAAGTAATACCTTTTTTTATATAATACTAATAAAAAGGCATTTTGTGAAAAATAGTAATATTAATAGTGGTGATTACATATAATTTATAACAGTTGTTTTTAGTATTTGAATAGTTTATTTTTAAAATATAAAAAAAATGTTAAAGGTGTAATTTTTTATATATTATTATAGATTATAGATTGTGACACTTTTATATTATTTGTGCTATAAAATTTCCTTGACTTAGGTTTATAAACCATAAAGACTTAAATTTAGCAAGGTGTAAGTCTTTGGGCATTACTAAATATGAATCAATGGGAAGATGTGATATTATTCTCAAATCATTGAAATTGGAATTTGTAAATCAACAATGCATTTTTTTTTATCAACGATAAAATAAATAAATAAATAGGGACCACTTTAAGGGTGGTCCAACTCTTATACAGAAATACTTGACACCAATCTCCTATTAGAACGTCTACCAAATTAGCAAAGGGATAACCATACCAACACTAACCAATTAATGAATCAACCTTATACAAGCCAGAGGATTTAAAACCCAACTAGAATAAGGGAAATAAGCATAACGAGATTTTGCATAAATCCAAGACCATACCTTTACTTGCACCGAAGCGAACACTTCAGACACATCTGCCACACCTCTATTGAAGATGACCGAGTTCCTATGTTTTCAGATTTCGCTCACAATGCCAACCCAAATTGTACCCCAAACTTCGTTAACTGAAACTGAAGCCTGACTCATCCTAAATTGTGAAAAATTTGACTTAGGTTCCTTGTGAATTACAGACGACACACCAAGCCACTTAAAGCAGAGACACCAGACACGCCAAGCGAACCTGCAAACAAAGAACAAGTGACAAGACGACTCCTCCTCCTCCCCACACAAACAACACAAGAGATTTTCTACCGCCACTCCGCGCCTTTCCAAGTTAACCCTAGAGGCAATCCTATTCTCCAACACCCTCCAAGCAGTGAACAAAGCAGATGGCAAGGCTTTGCACCTCCACAACTTACTATACACAGGAGAATACTCCCCTCCCCTAACCCGCCTTACCTGAACATAGGCAGAGTTGACTGAGAAAGTTTGACTCTTCCCAATCTTCCAGACCCAACTGTCCGCCTCCCCAAAAACCAACTTCACCTCTTGCAGACTCTGAAACAACTGTTCCACCAAAGACTTCTCCCAGTCGAAAAAGGATCTACACCAGACCAAATTTCACACCCATTCACCATTATACCAATACCCAAGCTCAGCCATTTTTGCGTTTTTAGCCAAGCTTAGAGAGAAAAGTCTCGGAAAAACTCCCTTCAAAGTACCACAACTCAACCAACTGTCCTCCCAGAAAGAAATCTCCTTACCATCCCCCACTTTCCACTTAAACCCATCTTCAAAACTTCTACCCCAACCCTCTGCATCCCACACCTCCTTCAAATCTTTCCACCAAAGAGAGCCCCTTCAACAATGCATAAAATAGATGAAAGATACTAGGTTTGATTTTTGGTTTGAAACTATGCAACTTTATGTGTTATATGTATTATGATTTATGTTAACTTACGTTCCATGTGGTTTCGATGTAACTTTCTTGTTATCATACGTTATACATTAGCATATAATGTTATAGGAGGTTAATGTAGCAATGCTAGGCAAGTTAAAAGGACTTGCTATATGTTTTAATATTTTACATTCTTTTGATGTATTTTGATTGTGTAAACCTTTATTAAATAAGATATTTAAACTTTGTCAAATGATGTATGACGTTGATCTATTACATAAATTGTAACCTCTTAGTAAAATATAATTATTTGTAAAAAAAAATATTATGTTAAAAGTAAGATTATTCAATGAAAAGTAAAATAACATACAAAAGTATCTTATTTATATTAAATAATAAATATGCTATCCAAATAAATTATGTGTCCAAAACAAATAATGCCATAAAAATAACTCCGGTCAATGTTTGTCTAACTGTACTTATTTTGATCATCAATTGAGAAAAAAAAAATCAATACTAATTGAAAAAAATATTGATTAAGTTTGAATAAAAAATAATATCAATCAACATCAAGTAAAAAGAATAGGAAGGTAAAATATTTTTGAAAAGACGTTATAACAAAATGGTGAGAAAAGAGAAAGAATCAATATTAACAATTTAAAATTCAAAACTAATATGTTATCAATTATAAAATATACAACAACTCAAATAAAATAATATGTTAATATAAGAATAAAATAAAATAAAATTATATACCAAAAATGATTTTAAAGAAAAATTGTCTTTATATATAAATATAGATTAATATTTTGAATTGTTAATAACTATTTAATATTTAAATTATTTTTAAGTTGACGGTATTGAAATACTTTATAAACAAAATTAAAATATAATAAATTCAAATTATTTTATACAAAGAATATTTTAAAAATAATCAACTTAAAATAATACAAATTTAAATTATATATATTTTAGTATCTTAAAAATTATTAAAATCTGTATCCCAAGCTAAAGTTTGGTATTTTTAATTTAATATCCTTTAATTAAAGGTCAAAGTTTGGTATTTTTAATTGAATAGGCTTTGATTGGAGGTCAAAGTTTGGTAATTTTAATTGAATATCTTGAATCAAAGGCTTGACCTGATATATTTCATGGTCATGTCTGGTTTAAATTAAAAGTTATATATATATATATATATATATATATATATATATATATATTAGTTCATAAACTCACATGGATCATCTTAACCTATTTTACCTCTAACTTGATACAATGTTTGGAGTGTTGCACTCATTTACTCTCTTCCACAAGTCACCAATAACCATATGTTGCTCTTCAATTATGCTACATAAGAATATTCTTATAAAAGATTGAACCGAACACAATTGTTGAAAAATGTTTCCATAGAAGTATTTGAAAAAAATAATTCAAGATGAAAAGAAGCTTAAAAAATAGTAAGTTAAATACTATTTAAAAAATAAATTATTTTTTATGCACAGGCAAGAGTAAAAATTATTATATTATTAATTAAATAAAAATTATGCTAATATAAAATTTTAAGTTAATTATTGTATAAGATAACAAAATTATTATTTATGACAAATTCTAATTGTTTAAAAAAGTTATACTCAATCTTTTAGGTATAACACTTTTAGTTGATTAATAAATATAAAATTTTATAGGTGAATCTGTCTAATTGTTAAGAAAAGGAAAAAGTAGAGACTTTGACATTTTTTATATCAAAATAAAATATGTATTTAGTTTATCATCTTAGTGTTTTTTCTTACATAGTGATGAGGACAAATTTATCAATGATTTGTACTATGATTAATGAGATTTTAAGTTTTTTCTTTGTTTGTTTATTACTGAATCCAAACATATCTCTAAGCTTATTATAATATTTACCTCTTTTTCCTCCTAACAAGTTACATTTATTATACAATTAATCCGTCTGTTAATTCGGATTTCTGTAGATATGAGATTAATAAATTGAGTATATGAGTTTTCATGATGAAGAAAATTCGAAAACAAACAAAAATTAAAAAATTTGCAGAGAGAAGTCAGATGGAATGAGGTGAGTAGATGGATTGATGACACTATCATTGGTTATTATATTAATAATATTAGTATGCAATTATTTATCTTAACATAAACATGGAATTTGATTCTTGTGGTGGACCTTCTTCCTCCTATTCTTGGTTTCTTCTTCTATCCAATTAATTGATTGCTTTTAGAAAACAACCTCATCATCTATGATTGAGTAAAAAGCAAAGGGCCTCACTGAGGCAGAGCAAAAGGTTCAGAAAAGCACCCCACAGTCAGAACTGTCATGCCAAATAATTTATCCTCTAAAACAAATAATAATTGATTTTCTTATCAACTTACCTTCAGCTCCATCCCTTCTCAACTCAATTATCATGCTCATGCATATAAATATACTTTAACACCACACAATATGCAGAATCATGATGTAACCTATTTAGTTGTTTTGTCCATTAATAGCTGAGTTGGAGGAGTATTAGGGTATATCAATGTTGACTATGCTCTTTGGTGTAATCTCTTGGAGCCGTGCCAAATGGAAGAATATCCCACACGCTTTGTTTGGGTCCCGCAAACACATGGTTTAAGTGTAAATTTGACCTAGTTGTCACACTCAATTATTGCATATCTACTCAGGTAAGAAAAATAAAGCAAACACAACTTGAAGGTCTATCAATACTTGTTTCATTACCTGGGAGATACAATAAACTTGGACAGATTTACAAACTCTACAGTTTTCATATTTTACATGCCTCAAATACCAAATTCAGGATGACTAACATTTGTAACCAAAATCTGTTTTTTCTTTTTCCTAGATAAATAAACACTCGAGAGTATGCTGATGCCTTTTGTGGGGGGGGAAAGGATTTTAGCTAGTAGTTACTGATTTCCATGTTCATAAATTGAGATTCCTATGAAAAAAAGGTGGGAATGATGTAGAAATAGGATAGCCTCTATATGGGGGGATTTATATTATATATAATCTACAAAAGAATCCAATGACTGCCTCACAAAATTATATATCAACAGCATCAACTGGGAGGGAAACTGTCCTGTGCAGAGAGTGTGGAAGCAATGAGCCAGTATAAAAACTCTTTGCAGTAACCATACCTTTGCCAGGGGATTCCATCGCCTCACAATTTTGGTCCCTTGGGGTGTCAGAATTGGGGCTGCTTTCATGGACATGAGGGTTACTGGAACCACAATGCCACTTATTAGTAAAGGGTTTCAACTGAGTCCCATTGTTGCCTTCTTTTAATGTTTCTGTCAGTGAAGGTGACAAGAAGCCATTTTCTGTTTTGTGCTCTTTGTTAGTACTGTGTGCAGATTGCTCAAACTGTCGGTCCTTATGATCCCTTAATTCCATTTGGTACTTGGCTCTTAGCCATCTGAGTTCCTTTTGGATCTCTTTCTCATAGTCATCTTCTAGGTCACAATACGCAGATCGGATGGTAGAGAAGTCATGACTTCCTGATAAATTTCTAAGAGAATTTGCAGCATTGAGTGAAACCTTGCTTTCCCAAACATAATGTTCTTTATCCTTAGCTGGAAGTGATTTATCTAATTGTTCGTATTGTTCGTCAGAATGGCTTTGATCAGATTCTACTGGGCTCAGTTCACGACTTTCGTGCTGATTCCATAACTCCTGATACTGCAAGCTGTCTAACTGGCTTGATATTTTCAGATCCCCTCTAGCATGGTTGTCATACTCTTCAGATTGGAAGGTAATCTCCTCAAACCGCCCATGCATTGAAGCACATCCATGCCTACAACACTCAAGTTGCAGGTTCTTGTCACCTGGATTGTGTGAGAGAAACTCCAGAAAAGAGCCGCTAGAAGTATGATTAGACACACAGTTGTGACAGAAACCTTGATTTGCAAAACGGGGAGTTTCATCAATTCCTGGTCCTGGTCTCCATTCAGGTACCAAGGAAGCAATTTCCCCATCAATCATATCAGCTATTCTGGTAACATCCTGATCAGTAATGTCGAGCTCTGCAACCATTTCAGTTGCCACACTTATTGCTGTGTCCATCTCTATGTCAAATGGGAAATAAATATTTCGGATGCGACCTGTGACAAGCAAATCATACTATTAGGCTTAAATTCTATGGTGAAATATACAAATAATAAGACACGGTAAAAGCGGCTAGCCAACCTTCTTTATCAGCAATTCTTAGTCTCAAAAAGATGCCACCATCATCTTTCCTCTTCCCCTTGATGCTTATGTCAACATCTTCAGAGGGTTCATCATGGTACTCAAAAAGTTCAATTCCACTCGGTTCAATCTCAGCCGGATGAGGACACCAGTCTCCTTCATACCCAAAGCCATTTGAGTATTCATTACTGAAGTTACTATAGCTTCGATGAAGATCAAAGAATGGCTGTCTCATGAGAGGACCAAATTCATCCAATTCACCATTTTCTACAGTTCTCATATCATATTCATAATCATCAATTCGAAGAAATGAATCATCTAGAAGCTCCCTAGCAGAAAGCCTAAGAGACGCCGTGGCCAAGCATTTTTCAACAAATTGTCGCACCTCCGGATCCTTCACTCTATACAAAGCATCTGGCTTTTTCCCCTGGAGGTAGAAAATGCCAATGAAATTTAACCACCAATGAAAATTCCCTTATCAAACAGGCATAGAGAAAGGGAAGATACTTACAGAAACAACTTTCTTATAGATTTGAGCCGGATGAGTACATTCACTATAAGGATATTCGAATGTGACCATCTCTAGTATGCACATCCCAAAGGAATAAATGTCCACTAGCTCATTATATGCCTCTTCATATACTTCAGGGGCCATGAACTCGGGCGTTCCTATGAAAACAGAAGAGACACAGATGAAGCCCCAACTAGAATCACTTATTCTTGTTATTACCAAATCATTTTCAAAAGACATCAACTAAGGTGAAAAAATTGTCATTGGATTATGAGCTGGCCTCATCTATTCTTGACAACTACCTACACCATATTGCTGAAATTAAATAAACATACCTACACAATGAGCTGCATGAGATTTCCGGAGAATTGCTGCCAAACCAAGATCCCCAATCTTCACTTCCCCTTGGTTTCCATTGACAAAAATGTTATCACATTTTAGATCTCTATGGATCACAGGCGGATCGTGACTATGAAGATAGAGAAGTCCACTCAAGATCTGTCTACACCAATGCTTCACTGCTCTGATGTTAACTCTCTTGTGCTTTAGCCTATACCTATTTGACAATTAAAACAAGCGAAAGTCAGAAAGAAGAAGAAAAGATCCCACTATACAAGATCTAGAATGCACAAAGATGAATGATGAACAGAAATAATGCAGTTGCCGAGATAGTAGTGGCAACTAAGGAACTTACTGTCTAAGTGTACCGGAGGTGAACATTTCGGTGACGAAGTTGATATTCCTATTCGCAGTATCAACCCAAGAAGTGTAGAATTTCATAATGTTCCTGTGTTTCAACGTTTTCAGGAGATGAATTTCACAATAAAGTCTCTCAAGATCTTCAGGACTTTGCAGAAAATCATACAGCTTGACCTGGTTCCAAGCAACTTCAATCCCTTGATACTCATCAAATGCCCTATATCTGCATCAATTAGGAAGCAGAACCACAAACAAAGAAAAAAAAATAGATTTATCAGATGCCCTTCTCTACAAACTCAACAAAAAAATAGAGAAGTTCGATTTCCAAGGAAATCAGAACTAGGCCAGGAATATAATAAACTTGAAAGAAAGAAAAAATCCAACTTTGAGAAAAATAATGGTAAATGAAATAGGATGAGCTTGTAAGCATACACTGTCTTTGAAGCTCCTTTTCCAAGGATTTCATTGTACTGCAAGAAACATGGAGAATCATCATGAAAGTGAGGCATAGGAGGGATAAGAGAAAATGGGGAGAAAGAGAGTATACTCTGCCATATCTGCCAGTTGGATCAACTTCAACAAACTCAGAGTCATCTGGTTCAAGGTGTGTGACCCCATTCATCGTCTGAATTTGCTGCACTTGATGCCTCTTTTCCTATGCTATGATTAGATTTCTCTCCTACGCCCTTCCTCTTTTGTTATGACACGAACACAACCCAAAAGGGAGGAAGAGGGAGGAATAATATATGTTTTTTATAAAATAATACTTTTTCCGCAACCTTTCAAGGAGATTTTTTTAACAAAAGAAAAACATAGAAATAACTCACGAGAAAGAGAATAAAAACAGGGGGCAGAGAGAGAGAAAGTTAACCATAAAGAGAAGGGAAAACTGTATGTGTGCCACAAATTCTGAGGAGAATGGAAAACAATACAAACATACAGAGTCACCCAACCCATGAGGGAACGTGACAAATAGACAAAGGAGAGAGACGTGCACAGTCATCACCTATGTTTTTAATCTAAACCATAATCATCTATTTTTTTAAACATTTAAATTATAAGAACTATGAGTTTCACCAATTGAACCTATCGATCCATTCTAGCATTACTGTTTCAAACTCTGATTTTATTCTTAAAAACAACATTAATTAATCATGACAACACGACAAACACAGCACGGACAGAGCTGGCCTGTAAAGTAAAAAGGTTAAGTGAAAAACAACGCCGCGCTCCGTACCACCTACCAGACTCATGCTCAAAACGCAACTGCCACAAAAAAATATTAATTAGTAACCTTTTTTTCTTTATGCCACAAAATTTTGAAGACCCACCCAAAGTTTGCTTTGTTGCCTGTGTAGGTGAAACTTTTAGGAGGCATGACTCACTGCTGTGTGAAACAAAGACCAACCATGACAAAAATATATCATTCTTGTAATTGTGAAATTTTAATTAATTGCATTCTAATTATATTAAGACTTGATTACTGTTGTAGTTCTATTATTTAATTTGATCTTATTATTATAAAAAATTAAACTGAATCTTTCATTTTTTAAGAACAAAGCCCAAATAAGCTACCATTCACATTTACGACATAAAGGACTAGAAATTCTGCTTCCATGCAACTTTCCTAGAACAGTGACGGATTGATGTAGTAGGAAACGCATTTATCCATTTTTGGTAAAAACATCTCACTTTTGTCAGTTTCTCATAACACAACACAGCACATATATATCCTTCTCTTTGAAATAAACAAGATTCTGAGCCTTCCATAGCCCCTATATATAAAATATACATAAAATGATCCCACTACTTTTTATCCATTCTCTGGTCATTACTAAAAAAAAAACTCCCTGGTTAACCCAGGTTTTTTTCCACATTAAACTCTTGTTTGGATATTCACTAAGACAGTGAGTAATATCTTCAGTATTAGAACTGCATCTCTTACATGTTGGAGATTGGAATAAGTGTCTATGATGAAGAATTGCACATGTGTGACACTGCATCTTGCCCTAACTTCTATCAACTAGCTGTTGCTCAAGATTGAACCATTGAATTTCACAGTGCAGTGATTAAACTCCATCTACACTAGTTTTACAGATAAATGTATCCTTAAACTCTTTGTGTAGAAAAGGTTTACTCACAAATCTCATTAAATGAACATCAATATCTTGAATATCCATGTATAACAAGCATGCAGTAGTCATGAAGGAACATATTCACTCCACACTCAAATGGATTTACAAAAATAAGTAACTTGTGTTACAAGTATAACTTCAACATATAATTAAAAAAGAGTCTTCCTGCACAACTTCAAATCAAACAGGTATAAATCTATTTTCAAAAGACTATTTCTCCATTCTTTTTTTATTACTGAAGGCTCTATTTCTTTTAAATTTGTGTTAGTGTTAGATTGAGTTTTGATTTTTATTTTTGAAAATCTGTACTGTTTTTTAAGGATTCACCTCGATTATTTTGTTATGCAATTATCGATCTTCAAATTTGTCTTTGTATACATTTTTGGTTCAAAATTATATTTAGTAGTAAAATTAGTTTTTATACAAGTATAGAAGGAATTTAATATCTAATTGACATAGCTGTTTTTCTATTTTGATAATAATTTGAATAGAGTCTTGTTCATGTATTTCTTATTAGTACAATACATTTCTTATTAAAATCAACTTAAAGCACATTTAAGAGCTAATATTTAACCGTTTAGGATTAAATTTATCTCAATAAACTATTTTGTATCGGTAGATAGATAACTCAGAAAAATCACAAAGAATGAAGAAGCAAAGATAAGAACATATCTTATGCTGTGACAACATCTCTTCTCATCATTTTCACCGACAAACTATTCATCATAGGTCGTAATCATGGGCACACAGACCGGAGTCAATTCACAGGGTCGATAAGGTTTAACTTCAGCATTTTCATCATTCAATGTTGTTGTTTTCAATAATTTTAAAAAAAGTATTCCAACAAGTTATTTATAAGAAAATATTTTAGAAACGAGGTTGCCTCTTAACTGTTTTAAATATATTTTAAAATAATTTATAAATAACTAAGTGTTTAAAAAAATAAAGAATTGGATTGTTGGAATCGGATAGGAGATTACATTGTAACAAAATATTAGTCAAATATAAGAATAACATTATTGAAAAGCAAAACAAATAAAAGTAATATGGTTGGTGGAAATGAAGTCTGTTAAGTGATGATAAAGACTGATATGATGAGTTTTATACTTGCTTTAGACACATGTATATAATCTTGGAATCTTCATAACCTAATTATGAAAAATGGCTTAGGATTCTGATTGTGAGGCCTGCAGAATTTAACGCCAAGTGCCAAACACCTATCTACAAAAATAATATATATATATATATATATATATATATATATATATATATATATATATAAACAGATATAAGGACTCATTTGTGTATCAGTAGGATATTATAATAATTATAAAAATAAAGAGTTAATCTCAAAAATCAATCCAAAATATTCATCTTAAAAAATATAATTCAAAATTATCTTAGACTACTAATATAATTCAAAATCATAAAAATACAAATTACTATTTGAAATAAACTTATTGAAGCCTTGTCATTTTATAAAATAGAGTTAAAGTCTTAAATGAAGAAATTTAAAACATTAATTTTTAAAAAACCTTCTTTATATTTATGATAAAATATTAACTAATATAGTGAAAGATTAAGCAATAAATGATATTAAATTAATTTCATATAGTTACCTATTACTTCAAAATCGTGCAAATTATTTTTAGTTAAAATAAATGCTTCAACATTCTCTGGAATAATGAGAACCAAACTTAGTAACAAATGAAAACTATGCCTAAATACAAACTTATTAATAAATGTTAAACATATCAGAAAACATCTTAGACATGTTTAGATAATGTTGTCGAAACTATTCTTCTGATAACTCAACATATTCAATTCAACTCATTACAAATATTTGGGAGGAAAATTCCCTTAATCTAAATAAATTGATTCAAGTAATCAACATATTCCTAAGAGGTGATAGAATGTTAATATGTCATTTATAATTAAGATATAAGATGTAAATAAAATGAAGTAAGCTGTGTGGAATGGAAGATTTGAGAATTAAAAATTTACAATGTATGCATGACTTGCTCATCATTGTTAGAAAAGGTAACTTGTAGTGGAGAAATAAATTGAGAAATTGAAACATTTAACAATTCTAAATTTATTTTATATTCTTCAAATAAATATTATACATCTGCTCTTTTAAAGTATTTTTTTTTTCACATGTAGAAGAGTCAAATTTGCTTGAAACTTCCTTCATAGATAAGAATAGTCCCTTACAATAATGATGATCTCAATACTTATTAACTTGTTACTCATACTCAATGTCACATATTTCATAGTCAGATATTTCATGGTCAGATCATAGTTCTTGTATTTTTCCTAAAAAAACATTTAATTTTCTCAAATTTCATGAAATAAAGATTAGAAGTTGGATAAGATAAACTTGAAATCAAATTAGTATCATGACATAAAATGACTTCAAGAAGTGAGGGGTATGTCTGATGCTTGGGCTTGTAGAGCTTTTGTACATTGTGATAATGCTATTCAACATTTCGAACAAATAGGTTTTACGGGTCTAAACTACTTGGGAAATTGTGTTTGGAAATGTATGTGGATTTCTATTATTTCGGGAATTTGGAATCATAGGAATAGGATAATTTTCAATAATGCAGTGGTGGATCCTGTTGAAATTTTTGCTTTGGCCCAAGTAAAGGCGTGGGCATGGGTAAGTTATAAATTTCCAAAGTCAAA
>Ga0123342_1007400_pt1 | contig 14515 bp, 16 predicted proteins | sample Turbeawhitnodule_FD_89960 | JGI IMG/M metagenome (GOLD analysis project Ga0123342, IMG submission 89960) | Root nodule microbial communities of legume samples collected from Mexico - Turtle bean Mexico white nodule | ecosystem: Host-associated > Plants > Roots > Nodule | place: Mexico: Nepantla...
CGGGTGAGAAATGTCACGCCACTTGGAGGGTGATGTGCTCCAAGATGAGTGTGTTAGCCGCCACTTGAGAGCTTCCCAATCACTCAAGATAAAACTCAAACCTAAGAGGACATAAGCCTCACTAAGAGCTCACACAATTTGTGCAGAGTTTCTTTACTTCATTCAAATTCAACTTGTAAAATACAATGGGTAGGTGTCCTATTTATTGGTGAAGGAGCCTTGGAAAACAAGCAAGAGAGGTAGGATGAGAAAAGGGAAAAAAATGAGCAGCCTTAGGGTTTGACTAAGTCAAACCCGCACCCCAGGCTTGTCCTTCTAGAAACTAGGTCAAATTGTCTTCCTAAAGGACTAGGAACAAGCTAAAATGATACCTAGATCCCCTATTATGCTAAAGGCACTTTATTCTAGCCTATCATTGCTATTTGGACCCCTAAAGTGAGCCCAAATTATTTACAACATATTCTATGTTTTAAGAAGACCAGCAGGAAGAAGATTTGGTGCTTTGGTTTATGCCCATCTCCTCTGGTTCGGTCCATGAGATCCTTGGTGGGGTCTTGAATTGTTTGTTGGGATGATTGCTCTCCATGTGCTTTATGTTTTGCTTCCTTGGTCATCTTCATAGCTACTTGGTTTGTATCACCTACCCTCGATAAAGGCATTTATATCACTACCATTAACCATTTGCATGTTTTCTTTTTGCAGAGAGAATGCTTTCCAATATCAGTAACGTGGAGCTAGCCGAGCTTACCAGGAAGATGAGGGTGGTTGCTAGCCTGCCCAAGGAGTCTTTGACACAGAAGAAGAAGACTCTAATTTTGATTACCCAAACTTTGACCGACCAGGACGAGCAGACCACCTCCGAGCTTGTCTTCAAGAGGAAGAGGAAGACGACCACTCCCCCACCAAGCATTCTCATTTCCATGGGCGAGCTCCACACCAAGAGGTTGTCATCATTCAAGAAGTAATATGCGCTCTTGCGCCTATGCATCCGCATTTTTAATTTTTATAATTGTTATATATGTATATAAATTTATTAAAATCAACTATAAATTTATAATGATAAAATAGTTGAATAATAAATTAAACGTTGTGAAATAGATAATTTACTGATTTCTTTTCATGAAATTAAAAAAGAAAAAGAGAAGAAGGAAGAAGGAAGAAGCAGCATTTGACGACTACACTTTCATGTATTAAAAACACTGGTCTCATAACTAAAATGTTATAAATTAAGAGACACAAAAAAAATTATACAATGTTCGATTAATAAATTACTCAAATAGACAAATAGTACAACATACTTGTAGAGCACTTCGCACGATGCTAGTTTGGATAGTTATTAACTGTTTTTTTTTAGTTATTTTATTTAAATTTCAAAAACAGGTTTCCTAACTATCCTATAAATTATTTTCTATAATTAATTTATTTAAATATATAAAAAATGATAAATATTCTATTAACTACAAAATAACAAATTATTTTATTTAAATTTAAAAAAATTGTTTGATAACTACTTATTAACTGTTTTTTTAATTATTTTATTTAAATAAAAAAAAAACTGTTTTGTAATTACTCTATCAATTACTTTTTATAATTATTTTATTTAAATCTAAAAAAATTGATAACTAATTTATTAATTACAAAATGACAGAATAATCAAAATAAAATATTAATATAAGAATAAAATTAAAAAATATATATATAAACTTAAAAACTGTTAAAGAGAAAAATTCTCTTTATATATACTGATATAGATAAACTAATAACGGTCGTTCCCATTGTTTTTAAACTAAGCTAATTAAGATCCGTTTCCAGATCTTTTATTCTTAAGAAAAAGTTCTACGTCAAAACGAACTTCCAAGAATATGGTAGAAGTTAGAGATGTCAATTCATAACCAAAGTAATATCGCATATCGCAATATATATAGATACATTTTGTATAATTTAATATCACATTGATATGCAATGAGTGGGCACACTTAACTTCTAAATGTATCTGTCACAAATAAGTAGACAATTTCAATACTTCACCATATGTTATTCAATTATGCCTCTCTCTATATATATATATATATATATATATATATATATCATGCATTGAAAACAAACTGATTTTGAAATAGAAACTGTCACAAATCAAGGAAAATTTTGTCAAAAAAAAGTATTAGTGACAAATTGTGATGTAGTAACAAAAAATAAAAATTATAAAAATAGTTTTAATGGAAAATTTCACTTTGTGAGTGATAATAATAACACTATAATTATCTGTTTGACTTAGGAGGTGTGTGATGATTTGAGGAAGTAAATTTAGAGTAACTTAAAAAAAAGTGTGAAGAAGTTGTTTGGATTAATGTATGTATAATAGATTTGTGGAGAAAATTGATTGAAGTTGGTGAGTGATGAGATGATTGTGAAATTCTTTTATATATTTTTTAAAATGTTTAATATGTTAGTTTACAAATTTGCCTTTGTTTTAAAAAAAAATGAATAATAAAATAGGAGATATTTTTTAGTAGATCTGAGTTAATTAAAATTTTGTAAATTATTTCTAATATCATTATATTAAAAATAATTTGATAAAAAATCATTTAATTATTTATGTATTTTAGTAATTCAACTTAAATATTATCTATATACTGGCCAATAACTAACTTAAAAAAAATACAAAATATAAAATATTGTTGAAACATGAAAAGTTGTCAAAACAATTTGTTGTGTAAATTAAAAATAAAATTATAATAAATTAGTGGACATTCTTTATTGGAAGACTTTCAAGAAGATAGGATCCCAGAAACTGAAATCCAACTATATGACGATCAAATTGTTGGTTTTTCTGGGGAACAAGTAGACACTCGGGGGTACATTGATTTATATACCACGTTCGGTGAACACAGGCATCTTCGTCGAACCATCAAGATAAGATATTTGATAGTTGAAGTCAACACCTCATATAACATCTTACTCGGGAGGTCTTCTCTCAACCTATTTCGAAGGATAATGTCAACTCCACATCTCGCTATGAAGTTTTCGTTCGCATTTGATGGCATAGTCACAATCCACGTAGACCAGAAGGTGGTGCGAGAGTGTTATGTGGCCAGCCTAAAGGTCAAACCTACTAACAAAATTCAACATTGGGAACCGTCCAGGGAGCATTCTAGAGAACGTATAAGGGAACACTCCCAAAGATCATGAGGACCGAGTAGAGAGCAATCTCCAAGAGCCTTGGGCTCCCAAGAAGAAACACATGGTTACCATAGTTGACCTAGATCCCAAAATAAATTACGCCTAGTACATGTGTAAGATGGTAAACATTCCACAAATATTGTAACATTATTAACGATTGTCGATGACCTCATGTTAAGCCAAACACTTATTCAAAATGCTACTTTGTTTGCTTGGACTATATCTGACATGATGGGGGTATGCCTAGACATCATTACACACCGGTTATCGATATACAAAGCAACTCGCCCTATCGCCCAAAATAAAAATAAAAACGGGTGAAGAAAAATGCAATGTTGCAAAGAATGAAACTGATAAGTTGTTGGAGGTCGTGTTCGTTAAAGAAGCACAATACACCACGTGTTTAGCCAATGTGGTAGTGGTGAAAAAGTCCAATGAAAAATGGAGAATGTGTACAAATTATATAGATATGAAAAAAGCTTGTCCTAAGGATGCTTATCCATTACCGAGCATAGATCGCTTGGTCGATGGTGCAGCTGGTCACAAAATCTTGAGTTTCCTGGATGCTTATTTTGGTTACAACCAAATCTGAATGCATCTAAGGGACAAAGAGAAAACAACCTTTAAGACCGACGATGCTAACTTTTATTATGAGGTAATTCCATTTGGTTTGAAGAATGTCGTACTTACCAAAGATTCATGGATTAGATCATTACATAAATGCTCAATCGGAATTTTGAGGTTTATTGTAGACGACATTGTGGTTAAATCTGATTCATGCATACGACAAGTGGAAGACCTACAAGAAGTCTTTAAAGCATTGAGAGAACATGGAATGCGGCTAAATCCCGATAAGTGTGTGTTCGGGGTAGAAGGAGGTAAATTCATAGGATTCATGATAAGTCATTATGGCATTGAAGAAAACCTAGTGAAGTGTAGGGCGATCATTAAAATACGAAGCCTTGAAAACACCAAGGAGATATAGAAGTTGATCGGGAGGTGGACGACTTTGTCAAGATTTGTTCCCAAATTGGCAGAAAAAACCAAACCAATCGTTGAAATCTTAAAGAAGGTGGCTAAATTTAATTGGAACCCCAAGTGCAAAGAAATTTTCCTTCAATTAGAAGCTTTCCTAACAGCACCACCAGTTATACAGAAACTGGATAATTAATGGCTGATTATAGTTTACCTGTCAGTATTAGAAGAGGTCGTAAGTGCAACGTTAGTCCAAGAAGTAGAGAAAGAGGAGAGAGCGATATACTTTGTTAGCCTAATACTACACGGTGTCGAGGTTTGGTATCAAATGATAGACAAATTTGTTTTGGCACTCGTGATCACCGCCCAAAGGATGAGGATGTACTTCCAGAATCACCAAATAATTGTGAAGTATGATTATCCTATTATGAAAATCTTGGCAAAACCAGATTTACATGGACGAATGATAGGATGTATGATCCAACTATCAGAGTTTGAAATCCGATTCCAATTGAGAAGGGCAATCAAGTCCCAGAGTTTAGCTGATTTCATAGCAGAATTAAGTTCTAAACCTACCGAGGATGAAGACTTACGTTGAGCGCTACACGTGTATGGATCATCCAATGAAAAGTCATGTGGAGCAGGAATAGTTCTGGAGGGTTGGAACAATCTTTGAACTTTGATTTTAAAACTTCAAATAACCAAACCGAATATGAAGCCATACTGACTGGACTGACACTAGCAAATGAAATGGAAGCTTGTTAGGTACTATGCAAAAGCGACTCTCAATTAGTAGTCGGCCAAGTTAAACGAGAATTTGAGGTAAAATATGTTAGAATATATGGCCTTAAACAAGAAGGGGGGTGAATTGTTTATAAAAGATTTTCGAAAACTTTGAAGGTATAATGAAAGCCAATGAAGATTCACAGAGAAAGAAACTAAGGAAAGTAAAGCACAAAGTTGTTTTAGTTGATTTCCAGAAAATCAACCGATTGTTTTTGCGATTCAACCGGTTGTTTTTATCAGCAGTTAATAAAAACAACTTAAAACAGATATATGTAAGATCAAGGAAAGAGAGAATCACACAAACAGATTTATACTGGTTCACTCTTACACCAAGAGCTACATCTAGTCCCCAGAAACCACAGGGTATTCCACTATGCAATCAAAATCAAATTACAAACACCACACACCAAAGTAGTGACCTTGAACCCCTCAAGAAACATACTACCTTTGGCAAACCACACCAAGAGTTTTGATCTTGAACACCTCAAGAACACACAACACTCCTTGGCAACACAATTACAGAAATACAGTAATCAAGGAAGAAGAGAATAGAATACACCTGGGATTACAAAGCTTAAAGTTCATAATACAACCCAATCCTATTCAACACACTTAAGAATGATCCAAAGCTTTTTCAAATCTTGGTAAAACTTTTTTTGATAAACTCTTTTTCTCACTTCAAGATTAGGAGCGTAAAACCACCTTTATAAGTACCAACCAAGTGGTCAAAAACATTTAATAAAGGAGCCAGGGTAGTTAGGATCATTTAACATATTAAAACCACTTAACATAATTTTGTTAAGGGTTTCAAAAATATAATCGATTGTTTTGTTGAAACAATCGGTTGAATTGAATTGACAAAAGTCAAGTTTTTCAAAACCTTTTCAAAAACTACTAAGGTAAAACAACCTGTTGTTTCGAAATTTCAACCTGTTGAAATCTTTAACAGCTTTTTAGAAAACCCATCTTTTCAAAAGGTTAAAGATTCAAATGAAATTGGATCATCTTAAGGAGTGAATTAACAAGTTTCAAATAAACTAGACAACACACACACCCAGCAGCAAGGTCTTCAAGCTTTCCACTTGGATTTGGATACATCAAAGCATCTTGTTCAACAAAATAGCCATTGTTGCAAGTTCGATTCAATACATATCGAAGACATATGACACGAAAACAACGTCAGAGTTGATATACTATCAAGACTTACTACGACCAAAAAGAAGGGAATCCATCGGTCGATTATGTATGTTGTCCTAAAAAACCCAAGTGTAAGCTCATACCAATGCATGACCGTTAGTGAGGAAGAAACATGGATGACACCTATACAACGTGATGAGGACCTAGGAGGGAGTGCGCCTATGGACCAGGCTCAACCTCTGAGGATGAAGACTAGGAGCATGCCTCAAGACATAGGGCCAGACCAAGATTCTCCAACCATTACCTCAGCACCTAGCTTGCCCCAGAGGATCACGAGGAGCAAAGAACAGACTTTGGGTGCCGAGCATTAGTGGGTTTCATTATTGTTAATTTCAATAGAATAAAATATGTTGCAAATAATTTGGGCTAACTTTAGAGGTCCAAATAGCAAAGATAGGCTAGAATAAGGTGCCTTTAGCATAATAGGGGGTGTAAGTATCATTTTAGCTTGTTCCTAGCCCTTTAGGAAGGCAATTTGACCTAGTTTTCAAAAGGACAAGCCTAAGATGCGGGTTTGACTTAGTCAAACCCTAAGGCTGCCCATTTTTTCCGTTTTCTCATCTTACCCCTCTTGCTTGTTTTCCAAGGCTCCTTCACCTATAAATAGGAGGTCTACCCATTGTATTTTACAAGTTGAAATTGAATAGAAAATGGATTAAAGTCATCACTAGCCAGACCAAGTCTTACATTGCGTGAATCAATAGAAAAATCTTCATTAAGACTATCAATGTTCTTCCAAGCTTCACCATCAGCGGGATGTCTCATTTTCCCATCCTTCGATTGTTCTTCTTCATGCCATCTCATGGACTCAGTAGCCTTTGAACACATAAATAGTCTTTGAAGTCTAGGAATCAATGGAAAGTATCGCAATACTTTGGCATGAACTTTATGCTCATATTTTGGCTGCTCAACCTCATAATTGACATTTGGAAATTCCTTCCATCGTGAAGATTTCCATATACTACAAACATCTAGACCCTCATTCTCTTGCCAAAATAATATGCAATCTTTTTGACTAGCATGAATCTTTTTATAATCAAGGCCTAGATCACTAATCATAGTCTTTGTTTTGTTAAAAGAATCAAGAATATTCAAACTAGACATAACCTCTTTTAGTAATTGTAGGAGATCAGTGAATGAAGAATTGCTCCAACTATAGTCGAATGATGAAAGATAAAGTGGAGAAGTTTTTACACTCAGGGTAGAGTTCTTGATTTGCATCATTAATCAAATGGTAGAACTCTATAGTTTCATCGTTAGGACCCTCTTTGCCTCCTTTTGCTTCTACAACATTTTTATGTGTGTCATATACAATAAGCCATAAATATCATCTTGTGAATCTTCATTATCTATCATGTCATCATTACTTTTGATAGTCGAAGGTACTTCTTCTTCATGGTGAATCCAAACATTATATCCTTTTAAAAAGCCCGTGGCTATTAAATGATCATAGACCACATGTCTTGTTGCCCAAACTACGGGTGATCATGGATTGGATTTTTCAAAATCCAATCTAGATCCAATCCAAATCCAAATAAATGGATTGGATTTAAAATCCATATCCATTTTAACAAGATCAAATATATTTGGATTTTTTTTAAATCCATTTAAAGTGGATTAAATCTAAATTAAATCCACTTTGTTAATTAGATTAAATCCACTTTTTCAATTACATTAAATCCATTTTGATATGGACACAAACTAACTTGGCTCGAACTGCACCTCAGTTGACTCAACTTGGACGCAAAACAACTCGGCTCTACATCGGTCCAGACCCGGACGACTCGACATCGGCACAGGCCCTGACGACTAGACATTGGCTCGGGCCTGGACGAATCGACATCGGCCCAGGCCTGGACGAATCGACATCGACCCAGGCCTGGACGAATTGACATCGACCCGGGCTCAAACGACTCGACATCGGCCTGGGCCCGGACGACTAGACATCGACCTGGGCCCAAACGACTAAACATCGGCCTGGGCCCGGACGACTCGACATCGGCCCCGGCCCACACGACTTGACATATGCCCAGGCCCACACAACTCGACATCGGCCCAGGCCCACACAACTCGACATTGGCCTAGGCCCGAACGATTCGACATTGGCCTGGGCCCGAACGACTCGACATTGGTTCGGGCTCGGACGACTATACATCGATCCAGGCCTGGACGTCTCGATATCGGCCTTGGCCCGCTCGACTCGACATCGGCCTGGTCCCGCTCGACTCGACATCAGCCTGGGCCCGCTTGACTCGACATTGGCCTGGGCTCGCTCGACTCGACATCGGCCTGGACCCGCTCGACTCGACATCGGCCCGGGCTCGAATGACACGACATCGGCCCAGGCCCTAACGACTCGACATCATCCCAGGCCCAAACGACTCGACATCAACCCGGGCTCGTTTGGCTCAAATCGATCTGGGCTCGCTCGGCTCGAATCGGTCTCGGCCCGCTCAGCTCGTCATCGGTTCGAGCCCGCTCGACATTGGTTCGAGCCTACTCGACATCGGTCTGAGCTCGCTCGACTCGACATCGGCCCAGGTCCACACGACTCGACATTGACCCGGGCCCGCTCGGCTCGATATCGTCCTGGACCCGCTCAACTTGACATCGGTCTGGGCCCGCTGGACTCGACATCGGCCCGGGCCCATTGGTCTCGACATCGGCTCAGGCTTGCTCTGCTCGACATCGGCCCAGGCTTGCTCGACTTGACATGGGCCTGAGATTAGTGAGCTCGACTTGGGCCCGGGCTCGAGCCCGTTCAGCTCAACATCGGCCTAAGCCCGCTCAACTCGACATTGGCCCGGGCCCACTCGGCTCAATATTGGCCTTCGCCCGCTCGGCTCGACATCGACCCAGACCTGCTCGGCTCGACATCCGCCTGGGCATGCTCAACTCGACATTAGCCCGTGCCCAGTCGTCTGGATATCAGTCAGGGCCCGCTCGACTCGATATCGGACCCGAAAGACTCACCTCGACATGGGCCTGGACCGGCTCGACTAGATATTGACATGGGCCAACTCGGCTTGATATCGGCCTTGGCTAACTCGGTTCAACTCAATATCGGCCACTCAGCTCGACTTGGGCCAGGGTTAACTCAACTCGACTTTGGCCCGAAATGGCTTGTCTCGACTTTGGCCCATACCAACTCGATTCGACTTGAGCCCAGATGACTTAGCTCGACGTGGACTTGGGTCGAATTTGCTCAACCTGGGCCTGAGTTGTCTTGGATCAACCAGGATTGGGCAAGTCAAAATCCAACCAAAAATGCAATTTGGATAATCCAAAAATGTATCCAATCTATATCTAATCCATATTCAATTAAATGGATTGGATTTAAAATCCAAAAATATGGATTTGGATTTGAGATAAATCTATTTAAATAGATTAAAACTAATATGGATTTAGATAATTATGGATTTGATTTTGTAATTTGGACTTTTTGCCCACCCTTAGCCCAAACACAACTTCTATAATCAGCACATGGACATACAATCTCATGTCCTTGAGGTCTTCTAATAGTATAAGCAAAATATAAAAATGACTCAAGACCATCTATATACTCTCGGCTAAACCTTGAGAATTTTGTCAAACTCTTTTTCCATCACCTTTAATGTAAAATATAAACAAATTATATGTAAGAAATTCTCCTAATTAGTTGCCTAAGAATTAATTATTAATTATGTACACAAATTATATGCAAGAAATATTATATAAATTGAGTTCGTAATTCCAAAATATGCAGCTGACACATAGGAGATAAATATGCAATTTTAAATTATAATTCTTAATCCTCTTATATAAAAACTATTTTAATACTTTATATATATATATATATATATATATTTCATTACGTAAAAATTTTGTATAAAAAGGAATTGAAATAAATATATAAAATGAATATTAATTTTAAAATAAAGATAATGGAGATTAATCAAAATAAAATTTATTAGAAAATTATGAGATTGAAAGTTTCAAACAAAAACTCTTATTTAATTAAATATACTTATTCAAGTTTTTACTTAATTCTCTTTTAATACTGAACTAACTTAAAAGTGATTTTCAATCCTCTGACATTTTGAATCCTAATTAAAATGATACTTATTAAAAAAATATTAAAATACAATAACTTAAAACTTAAATATTGTTAAGTCCAACCAGACACTTTGAGCTAGAATTGTAAACACAAATTCAATTAAATTTCTTTACTTAAGTATTTAAAGATAAATCAAATTTTCAGTCAACCTTTCTTATTATTATCATAAGTTTGATAAAGAAATTTATTATCACTAATTAGTATAAATCATATTTTAAATTATTAATATGTATAACTTATTTTTATACATAAGTTATTTTTATTCCACTTATGATATTATAATATAAGTATATGTACACATGTTACGGTTCTTTAAAGATTGAAAAAATATATAAAAAAGTGATAATCACATTAATGATAACAATAGACTATTCAACTATTTTAATGAGCTAAAGACAAAAGGACAAAATGTATACAAGTCAATCACATTTTCTTACTAAAACTTCCAACTTCAAGAATATGGACAAAGGAGGACCTATTGTGCAAATTGCCACAGCTATTTGCTATCAATAAAGTCCTATTAAAAAGGGAAACAACAACAATCAAGTACACTATCCCTTTTTTCCATAAATCCTTATATCACTCACCAATGAAACAAGGATTGAAACTTCGGTGCTACCAAATAAATCTTCATACAGCTTCTGTCCATCAGCCAAATCACCTAAAAGGGTAAAAATAAAAAGGAGCATATTAAATATAGAAAATAAAAGATAAACCTGGAGGGTATTCTTCTTCCCTCTATCTTTCTTTTATAAAATCTGACACTATAACTAAAAATGGTCCAGCCTTTCACACGTGTAAACTATAAACAAAAATTTATTTTTATTAAAATAACATTAAAATTATTTTTTCACTTACACATTCCAATTGGTAAAAGTCTTTAAAGGATTACATTACATAGTGTATATATAAGTGGTGGAGAAGGTTCGAGATTGTGACCATGAAAAACACACACAAAATAAAATAAAGAATAACCAGAAATGAAAACTTAATATATTCGAAGAGGAAACGAGAAAGCAAAACAAATTTGATCCTTGTACTGTAGTACAATATTTTAGTACGTAGTTTCTGGGATTAAAAATATACATATATATAATTATTAAAGTAAAAATTAAAAGTAATCTTATTAAAACGATTTAAGTTTTAATATATATATATATATATATAAATATATATTCACTTAAAATTAATTTTTGACTTTTAAAAAATAAAATAAAAATAGCTACGATTGATTGTTGAAGATAAGACTAGACTTACTAGACTTAAAAATTATAATCTATAAAAAATAAAATGGGATGAATAGGAATATATTAGACAGAATATATGGAACATCAATCAGGCAATCGAATAAACAATAAATTATTAATTGAATGAGAGAGATTATAGAAGAGTAGAAAATATTATATGCAAAATGAAAGGCTGAAATTAGCAATTGAGCGAGCTACATTAGTCTTTGTTTTGGAGATTATGATGTGTGTTCAAAAATTTGATTGCAAATTAATGTGTTCCTAATGCTCATCATTCAATATAAAACACTATTACTAGACAAATATATGCGAGAATCTGTCATTTATGTTGGAACTAAGATTTGTGCTGTCATTTACGTTGATAATTCCAATAATTAAATATAATAAATTCTCTTAATCAAAATTATAAAAAAAACTATCATAACACTTAATTATGGTTCTTAATTCTCTTAAAAAAAACTATTATAATACTTAATATATATGTCAACTTCTTAAGGAATTTAAAATTTAAAATTATTGGGAACCTGAGTTTTCACATTACAATATGATAACATTCAACTGACAAAAGTGCTATGGATAGATGGATTTTTCATAAGCTGCAGATGACTACCTTATCTATGGGCATGTTCATACAATAATGCTCTTGTTTTTTCATTCTCTGTCATTTTTAATAAGAAATTTGATACAGTTTCTGCTACTAAGAAATTACAACTTACCTACAACACTGTATGATTATCAATTTTGGTGATCTTATTGTCTCTTTGCCTTTAAAAACCAAATACTTGACGCACATCATTCAGAATTGTTTTGGTATGAAAAGTAGATACAATAGTAAGTATAGATTAATCTTTAAACAATTGATTGCGAAAAAAAAAAGAAATTTCTACTAAGTCCACAGAATATAATGGGGCATGTAAATTTTCCTCTTATGCATTTCTACTAAGTTTATACCTCTGCAAGCACCAATTGCAAAAAACAAATACCAACCAACTGTACTGAGCTTATAATATTCACCTTGATTGAATGTGTTCAGTTGAGGTCCAATTAACAAGTCCAAGCTACAATTATAATTAAAAAGAAATACACTTGAAAAAATAAATAAATCCTAAAATCTGAGTCCATGAAATTCTAAAGAAAGAAAACAAAGAATTATTTTGAGTGAAGAGGTTATTGTTTCTCATCATATTTCTTGTGATTCTCCTAAAACCCATCTTGTTCCTTTTCTTGTTGGTTTATGAACTAATCAAGTTGACTAGTATCCATTTTAAAAAATGAGAAGTTGAGCTACTAGTTGGACTTTAACCAAATTGAATGATCTTATGTGATCTATGTAGAGAAACTGGGAAACTATTGTGCAATATTATAAGCCACTTAGGTTTTCTGTGTCCTTTTAGTTTGATACCAATGCTTTAGTAAGTTTATAAACTAAAGAAATTATTTTCCTTAACTATAGTCCAAGAGTCCTGCATATTGAGTATCACTTAACTGAAACAATATAGGAATTTATCGAATTTTGAAACAAGGATTTGATTAGTCAAATTGTGAAATTGCCAAATTTAATGATCATGTATACTTACCAAGTTACTTACTATGCATGAACTATTTTTTTTGTATGGTTATCAAGTGTGCAATTGTGTTTTTGTTTCCTACTAGGTAGCGAAACTTTTCCAAAAGATTCAAGAAATGGTAAAGGAAGAAAGCAATGTGCAGAACCTAAAATAAAAATTAGGAAATCCAACATAGAACCTAGAATGTAGGAAATCCAACAGAGAACCTAATATGCAGGAAACCCAACAGATAACCAAAAAAGAGCACCAAAAAAGAGCACAACGAAGAAATTTGCATCACGCTATTGAACGAAACATTTAAAAAAAATCCAAAAAATAAATATCGAATCCAATGAAGTTCATCCCTAAACCCTAAAATTGATTTTTAATCCTATTTTTGACACTAAAAACCCTACCACATGCGAAAATGGAAGGAAGAAAACTTAAACCTATCTCTTCAAATCATTTTGCTTCCGGCAACGTCATTGTGTTGAATGAATTTGAAGAACGAACAACATACCTTACTCGCACAATGCCACTCCTAGTTCATAGCGAACGACTTAGGGTTTCAGAGCGATCTTGATTTTAGCTTCGACTTAGGCTTGTGTATATGCAAGAGTCTTCGTCCGTGACGACACAAGGTTTAGGGTTTACTCACTCAATGCCAACTCAATAACAAGGTACGTTCGTGACGAGGTTGAGTCTTAATTATCACAATTTAAAAACTTAATTAATCACAATTTAATTATCACAATTAAAAACTTAGCCTATATGTTATTTAATCACTTTAAAAATTTTATATAAAATATTAGTTAAACACCACATTTTAAAAAATGTTGCCTAAAATACTATTTAACATATCTACAATTTTAAAAACATTCTTTAAAGTACTCACACTTTGGTCCACATTTTATAAAATGTTGCTTAAAATAAATAGGCAACGCTTTTCCTAAATACTTTGAGACAAAGGTAAATAAATCTTACTAAGTGGGCAACAATAAAAAGTGTTGCTTATACTCACTTTAGGCAACACTTTTCTACTCGTTGACATGTCAGCGTTGCCTAAAGTAAAAAATGGTGTAGTGAATCATTTCAAAAACTCTTTTAATGATGGCTATTACCGATCTTCTTGGAAAAACAAAAACAAAACTTCTTCCAAAAATTTCCCTTCAAATGTTCAGAAAGATTCCACTTACAACCTTAAACATTCTAATCTCTCCACTTCAACACCTAAGTCACCGACCAAAACCTTAAATAGAAAGTGTTTTAAATATTTAGGTTTTGGGCACATTGCATCTAGTTGTCCTTCAAAAAGAAACATGATGATTAAAGAAAGGGTTGTCATGAGTGACCATAGCTCCCAAAGATGATGTGATTCCACTAGCCATATAGAGAATGATTCTTGACATTCTTAGGAATCACCTTGAGCTGGACATTATAGAGGCACTTTTCTTAGAGTTGGATCATTGTTCTAAGACAAGAACTCA
>Ga0123342_1007401_pt1 | contig 14514 bp, 5 predicted proteins | sample Turbeawhitnodule_FD_89960 | JGI IMG/M metagenome (GOLD analysis project Ga0123342, IMG submission 89960) | Root nodule microbial communities of legume samples collected from Mexico - Turtle bean Mexico white nodule | ecosystem: Host-associated > Plants > Roots > Nodule | place: Mexico: Nepantla...
GAGGAGGGCAAGGAATCAGTTGCATGGGGTTTTTGTTAATAACAAATGGTGTGATAGTAAGGAGGAGGTAAAGGATAAGGTTTGTGAGTTCTTTGAAGAAAGGTTTGCTAGGAATGACTCTTGCCAGGTCAGACTGGATAAGGTTGAATTCAACTCCATTTCAGAAGCCGACAATGAGATGCTAATTGGTGGTTTTTCAGAAGAAGAGGTCAGAGCCGCGATATGGGGGTGTGATAGCTCAAAGAGTCCCGGCCCTGATGGTTTTAACTTTAGTTTTATAAAATCTTGTTGGGACATCCTGAAGAAGGACGTGGTGTCGGCAGTGAAGGATTTTGCAGGATTCGACAGCAGGCCAAGAGGATCGAATGCGTCGTTTCTTTGTTTGATACCAAAATTAGAAAATCCTGAACAGTTAGGGGAGTTTATACCTATTTCATTAGTAGGTTGCTTGTACAAAATCATCTCTAAGGTGCTTTCCTTACGTTTGAAAAAGGTGATTGGAAATATTATTGATGTTAGACAGTCGGCGTTTCTTGAAGGAAGGGGCTTATTAGACAATGTGCTAGTTGCGAATGAGATTCTGGAAGAATACAAGAGAAAAAGGAAGAGTTGTGTTTTCTTCAAAGTCGATTATGAGAAGGCTTATGACTTGGTGAGTTGGGATTTTATATATTATATGTTAAGGAGGTTGGGATTTTGTGACCGCTGGATTCGGTGGACAAAGGGTTGCTTAGAGTCAGCTTCGGTCTCTGTCCTTGTAAATGGGAGCCCAACTAGAGAGTTCTTCCCTAGAAAGGGTCTCCGCCAGGGCGATTCGCTTACTCCTTTTCTATTCCTCATTATGGCAGAAGGGTTAGCTGGGGTGGCAAGGGTAGCAGAAGAAAAGAAGTTGATTGACAGCTTGGAGGTCGGAAAGGATAAGGTAAAGGTAAATATGTTACAATATGCGGACGATACATTGTTCTTCTGCGAAGCAAATACCAAAAGTGTATTTAACATAAAGGCGATTCTGTAATGTTTTGAACTCTCTTCTGGGTTAAGGGTTAATTTTGCGAAGAGTAGGATTGGTGGGACGGGGATGGATCAGGTCATGCTTCAGAGGTTCACAGCTATTCTTAATTGTGATACGATGGTTTCTCCTTTTATTTACTTGGGTATGCCAGTTGGTGGGAGTCATAAGCACGGCACTTTTTGGAATGGGGTGATTGAGAAAGTTCATACTAGACTAAGCAGGTGGAAGGGAAGATGTTTGACGATGGCTGGAAGGATTTGCTTGATTAAGTCCGTGCTTTCTGCTATTCTGCTATTCTTTATGTCTTTGTTCAAACTGCCTTCTGGAGTGGCAGGAAAGCTGATTAGGATACAAAGAGATTTTCTCTGGGGGTGGGGTGCAAAAGGAAGGAAGATTGCTTGGGTTTCTTGGAGATTGGTCTGTAAGCCTCGCGAGTTCGAGGGGCTTGGGATTATTGATCCAAAGTTGTTCAACTTGGCTTTCTTAGGGAAGTGGATCTGAAGGTTGGGTTCGACCGAGGGCGGCCTTTGGAAGGAGGTTCTCATTTCTAAATACGGTGGGTGGAGAAGCTTGGGAGAGAAAGGAAAAGGTAGGAGTTGCTCTCTTTCGTGGAAAGATCTGAAAGAGGTTAGGTCCTCGGAGGGTTGGGGGAGAAGCTTTGAAGACGGTTTCAAGTGGAAAGTTGGTGACGGGAAGGAGATTTTTTTCTGGAAGGACAACTGGTTGAATGGCGAGACGTTGAAGAATGCCTTTCCAAGATTGTTTTTTATTAGTTCTACCAAAGACGCAAAGCTGACGGAGCTTGGTTTTTAGTCTAACGGCGTTTGGGTTTGGCAGCTTGTTTGGAGAAGACCGTTTTTTGAGTGGGAGAAGTCGATGGCGGAACAGTTGAGTCAGCTTCTGCTTGAGGCTTGGATTGCTCCGGGAGAGGTTGATAGTTGGATTTAGAAGGAGGGGGGTCTCCAAACTTTTTCAGTTAATTATGCCTACAATCTTGTTAGGAAGGACAAAGAGGTGGTTTCTTCGCCGATTTTTAGTAAATTGTGGAGGTGTAAGGCAGTACCCTCTGCAGTGCTTACAGCTTGGAGGGTGATGGAAGACAAGCTTGCTACGAGGGTAAATCTGAGCAGAAGAGGGGTTTTGGTGGATAGCCTGATGTGTTGTCTGTGCGGGAAGGAGGAAGAATCTTGTAGACATTTGTTCTTTGACTGTAGCTTTGCTCGACGTGTGTGGTGTTTATGCTATAGATAGCTTGGGGTTTTGTTTGTGTCCCATAATGAACCGAAGATTAACTTTGATCAGTTTAGGATGAGTTTTTCCTCAGAGACGGTTAATATTGTTTGGAACACAATCTGGATCGGGGTGGTTAGCGAGATATGGAAACACAGGAATAACATAATTTTCAAAAGTGGAGTGGCTGATGTGTCTGAAGTTTTTGCTCTGGTGCAGGTAAAGGTCTGGGCTTGGGTCTCTACAAATTTTCGGTTAGTGTCGTTTTCATTTTCTGATTGGTGTTTAGAACATTTGGTGTGTATGAGGTTAGTCACTTGAAGTTTTAAGGGCAAGGTCTGTTTTTGTTAGTTTTAGCTAGTTTCAGAGGTTTTAGGTTGGAATCAGTGTTTGGGCACCGTGTATAAGGGTTGAATCACCCCTGAAGTGGTTCCAATTTATTTATTTTTTATTGCCGATCAAAAAAAAAAAAGATGAGTGTGAATAGATGACATGAGGAGAAGTGTGTGGACGAAGAAAATGTGTGTGGATGAAGGAATGAGTGTGGTGAGATTTATATAGAAAATGAAAGAAGAAAATTGTGAATGAAGAGATTTCTCATCTTTAAATACTAATTTTTGGATTAAAAATAATATTATATTTTTATTTATTGTCATGAAGACACATAGATTCATAGCATATAAATTAGTTTTGACTTAATTAAAAAAATATTAAAAATATATTATATAAATTTTGACCAAAGTGACGCTAATTTAAATAAATAATAAGATAAATAAAATTAGTGTCAGCTTAATCGATGCTAATTTGAATAAATATAAATATTAAAAATAAACAAGATTAGCATCAACTAAATTGATACTAATCTTATTTATTTTTAATATATATTTTAGTTAGCATCGATTAGGTTGACGTTAGTCTAACACTAACATAAATATTTTTACTTATTATAAATATTAAAAATAGTTAGTGTCATTTTAGAGTTCTTTAAGTCGACTCTATTCGAGTTCAACATTAAATGAACCATAAACCCTAAACTTTAAACCCTAAGTCAATGCTAATTTAATACTAATACAAATATTTATTTATTAAAAAATATATAAAATAGTTTATGTGAGCTTAAAGTTAGCTAAATTGATTTTAACATTTCTTTTTGGTGTTAGGATTAACTAACTCTTCATAATTTGATCAACACTAATATTTAGAAGTCAGTTTGATGTTTTCTTGTTGTGAATGTTTCATGCTATTTTTTTTTTTACATTATTTTATACAGAAAAATAAAATAGAATATTGTTTTAATTTATTATATGTGGAATACAAACTAATTTATCAAAATTTCACTTTTAAATTTGATATAAATAACAATGTTATTCATTATTTTATATTTAGAGGACATTTCAATATTTTACAAAAAAAGATAAAAAAAAATAAAAGTTGTTACTCAAGTATGACACTTCTTGAGTAGAACTCATTGTGATTCTTCTTATACCCAAGAACATATTGTGATTTCCCACCATTCTTGTATCTATTATAAATCCTTTTAACGACATCGAAATTCTTCTTGTTTTTCGAAATTCTCAAGTCCTCTTTTGACCTTTGCACCATCCTCTTTCAACCTTCATCATCTCATCTTTCACTGGTTGTAATCTATTTATTCTTAGCAAAACAAAATTGAAGTAGTTAGGTGACATTATTAAAAATAGAAAGTGGTTTGATCAAGTTAATAATTATGCTTAATTTATGTTTAGTGAATGTTATGAATTGTAGAGTTAAACGATATTTGGTCGACTCATGAACAATTGTGATGGAGTTCCTTCTTCATGTTGTGAAAACTAGCACCGGTTGGCTTGTAGGTGGAGGTGGAAGCAATGAAGGAGTGAGGCCAAGGAAGAACTCAAAGAATTCTCATGAAGTTTGGAGTGTCGTGAGGTGTCTTCGAGGGTGATAGGTGAAGCCCAATCACTTGGAGAGGGAGAGGAGATCAACAAATGTGTTTAACCTAAAGAGAGGCGAGACAAGGAGAGTTATAAGCTTGCAATTGGGCAACATAACTCTAATATTATTGATCTAAATTTTGAAGAGTCAAGCACCTCCTTTTATAGGTAAAGAAGTCGGTCAATGGTTACAAGAGAAATGGTGGGAAATTCAAAATCAAAACATTCAAAATTCGTGCCTAGCTTGTGTCACACGGCAAGCATGAAGATGTGTGCACCTTGTGACCTAATTAGGTCTAATGATTGATCTAGGATTTAATGTGGGTTGTAATTAAGCCCATTTATACCTAGGTAGGTTTTAGAAACATATCCCTAACCATAATCTACTCAAGGCCAAAATACAAACCAAAATTCTCTTGTTATTTTAAGCAAGAAATTTAAATCCTACTCTAGGCTTCTTCAAATATATATAAAAGAATGTCTTTGATTGGAGTAGTATAGTCTCTCTCCTCTTGGATTCTTCTAGTCATTGTCCTAGTGGTTGGTCTTTTGTTGAGGGCTCTACCATCAAATTGAGTATGTAAAGTAGTATTCATAAAAAGGATAATCATGCAATAGTTGGAATAAATCTAGAAACTTGTTCTTATACTACATCTAAAACATTTTGAATGATAAAAAGCAAAGATAAACTCGTTAATAAGGTTTGAAATTGAAATGAATTTAATGTCAATGGCCACACTTAAGCTATAGTGGTTGATGGAAACAAAGGTTTATGTTCTTACCGAGGATGAATTGTCCTTATTTCGAGGTGTCTGTGCGAATACTGTAAGTTTTTCGAACTGTTCTACCGAGTGGTGGGACACTTGTAGAAAATGCTTTGAGCTCAAGTCAATAAGAATATAGGTGATTCTGTAAGTGAGTGACTTCTTTATAATTTATTTACAAAAATTGCATGTCAACTTTTTTTTCAAATTGAAATTCGTATAAGTTGAGTACGACTTGATGGTGACTTTCCTTATTCACAACTTTTTCTATCCATTTTTGTAATTCTTTCCATGCACACATGGCAGCCCACCAGTTATTCCCATCTTTCTCAATTTATTTTGGATAAAGTTATTCAAAACACAAGCCATAAAATTAAAATATAGTCTTAAACCCTAAATCATAAACCCTAATTCTTAAACCCACGTTCACACAAAAGTTGTAAATGGAAACTACTTGATGAATTAACCACGCACCACTTTACCACTTCAAAAACTACTTCCCTACATGTCAACCCAATGCCTCCTTAGCAACACCATGTGTGACTTTACCTTAACCACCCAAACGACATCCCATGATCACATTAATCAACCATCCACCCTAAACACCCCACCAACGTTCGATTCCTTTCCCGTTTACCCACATCTTTCCCATCTAAACAAACACATAGTAAACATGTGCCTCCCATGCAGAACAACACCCACATCCCACGTGTCCAACATGTCCGTCACTCACTGCCAAATCCAACCTCCTCACACTCATCCATCAAAAATCACCCACACGTGCCATCTAACCTTGCACAAAAGCTTCAACTTAATGGAGAGGTTATTATTGAGCCACACACCTTTAGGCCCAAAGAGACTCTTGGGCTTCAAGGAATTTTTTCCATTAATTTATTTTTCAATAATTTTTTCCTAAATGACCCATTAATAGGATCCCATCTATTACTTGCTATTTTAATGTATAAACCTACAATGGAAACTGAAAGAAATATAAACTTCTTTCATATCCTGTCTTCTAGAATTCTTAGGAAGCTCTAATATTTTGGTACACTGTCATTTCATCATAACAATCTGATTTGTCTGCGGTGATTATAGTTATTTCCAATATAAATTTAACAATCATTTTCACACATAACCCCATGGATGTCAAAGAATGGCAATTGCAATGAGAGACTAAGTGATTATACTAAGTAGTCATACTACATTCAAAGGAGAGAAAAAAACTTATGTACAATCTCATTTAACAAAAATTTTAATTTAGTTTTGTTATTTTGGATAATTAATTTTATTTAAGAGCCAAGGTATATATAATATTATTTAAAAGATAAATAGCTTTTATTTGTCCATAGGGATTTTGGATTCAAGTTAAGAATTGAAATGCCTACACATAGATGGTACATAAGTTTATTCCTGGTAGTGAGGTATATACAAATTAATTTTTAAGTGGCCTTGAAGAGTTTATTATTTTTGCTTTTTGACACAAAAAAATTTACTTGCATTTTAGTTTGTCCTTAATGATTTTAATTTGCAGGAGATTAAAGTAATGGTGTGATTTTGGCAATGATTTTGATTTGCTTCATGCATTTTGAAGAAAGTTTTAAAGATTTAAAATAATTTATATTAAATTTTAATTTACTTATCAATTTATCATGTTTTGGATGTATTAATTGTTTGAAATATATGTTATAATATATATATATATATAATTATTTTGGTGTAAAGAAAATATAATTTTGAATCACAGTATGATCAATTCATGGTAAGGGAAGTTTTGGAAAAGACATGTATGAATCAGTACCTTGATCAATTACATAGGCTCTGGGGAAAAAGCAAGAAAAGTGACAAATTCAATGAAATATAAGTCTTAAGGTTTCACAAGCTTAAATGATTGAAAGATTAAATTTGGAATGGACCGATGATGTTTGGAAAGCATCACAATACAAAAGAAATCATAACTCAAATTCAAGAATAGGTCAACCTAACCTGACGGTGATTCAACTATGAGGATTTAGGGTTTATGGTCTAAAAGTTTTCAACAACATAACAAAATCATGTTATTCATACTTACTTTTGGTAATCAATATTAAAAGAATGTAGTACTAGTCTTTAATTCTTTGTATGAGTATATGTTTCCAATCATATTAATCTATTTTCATTATTACAAGACTAATATAATACTTCCTATTGAGTATATTATGGGTATATGTTTCCTTTTTGCATTGATCTATTCCTCAAATTTGAAAAAACTATAACATTGAGCAATATAGTTACCAAAACATATATGATCTTTGATGGATAATGAAAATTACATCATGAATAAATATTCTTCAATAACAAAAATGGAAAAGAGACGATGATACTATTTGATCTTTTAAGTTTGATTTAGGGTTTTGGTTATTGTCATTGGCACAAGTTAATTCATTACATCTATAGTTTAATTACCAAAACATGATTACTTCACAAGTAAATTTTGAGTCAATATGGCATATTTTCGTCGTAATATATGTTTTCTTTCTACACTAATTTTTCTCTCAAATATAAGCAACTATAACATTGAGCAATATGGTTACTTGCACGGTTATTTTAAGGTCTATTCATATAATCTTTCAAGAATGAAAATAATATTCTAGTGTATGTTATATGTTAAGATGTTTCATACTTTATTGCATGAATTAGAATAGAATCGTCATATTTCTCACAGGGAATGTATAACAAACTTTTTTTTAAGTTACACCGCACTAAAAATAGTATATTATTGGCAAAAATTAGTAGTGAGAATATTATTGGTTACAAAGCTTTGCTTCCCATGCACATCATGTGATATAGAAGAGTAGAAACCACTGCATGCAATATAACTTAATTCAAATGTTATAAGCATCAATTGTTTTCTTTAACACAAAACATGGAATGTGTAAAACAATTCCAGTCACTCTTGCATGTCATTATTTTTCTAAACCTTTTTGTTTTTTTGCAGGAATAATATGAAGCTTGTCGACACAAAAAATATGCAGAAGATAGTGTGTCACATCCTATGATTGACTATGATCTTTGATTAAAAACTTCAAGTAAAAATAAGGAGAAAAAAGTTCATGGATTGGGTTGTAACTTAAATCTTGGACCTGCACATGCTCCATTTTCAAAGATTGTACCTCCTCTCACAACAACACTTATATATAAACGACACATTAATATCTATTGCAAACTTTGCCAACAATTTTGAGTCAAATACTTCAAGGAGTTCAACCACCAACAAACCAACCCACTTAGGATTGATAAATGTCAAAATGCAGTAATATTTCATACAAAAAGATAAACACTTATGAACTTTAATTGATAAATAATTATAATTCAACCTCTAATTTAGAAATTTGAACATTTTTACATATTTTTTGGATTGTGAAATGAATAAGAATGATTTATTCCCAAATTTGTGTTATTTTCCGGAATTTAAGGAGAGATGAAACAAAAGGAGACAACCGTCAAAGAGAAACGCTGTAGATCTTATTTTCTTGTTGTTCATGCTTGTAATAGCCACCATGAGTGACTAATTCTTTTATTTGGAATTGGGAGTAATTTGTTCAATCTCTTATGTACTGAAGTGATATTTATCTATAATATTCAGTTCTTGATTGATGATTAGTATTATCATTTTATTCTCAAAGCTTAAAACTATTCATGATTTTTATCCTTAGATTTAACTGAAAAGTACTTTTAAATATCTGACCTAATGATAATGCTTAACATATTTGAATGTTAGGAATATATTTGAAATGTTAATTGTTTTATAACATCTATTCGTAATGATAAAGAGTTTTTATAAATATGCGAGAAATCGATATTTAGGAGACTCTCTTAATAATTTTGTATGCGAGGAATCGACATGAATGATTTTTATATGTGCATCAATGTCAATCAAGATAGAATGTTATATATTTAAAACTCCAGACGAGTGGATTAACCACATTCTCAATTTTCTTAATTGAATTATTTTACTCATTTATTTTGTTTTCATTTAACTTTTACGCAATTTATGTCAATATCTTTCAAATTAAATTATTGTACATACTCTTATACTTAGTGAAAGATATTCCTTATGAGTTCGATATCATCCTCATGAAGAATTTATTACTTTTGACACGATATACTTGTCGTAAAATAGTCACCAAGGATCAAGGTTGTAATGATAACTTTATTAGTGTAGGTTAATTATCGAGTAAGAAATTAAGTATGTCGATTTTGTAAGATATTATTGATTTTTGGAACAATTTAAACTTGAATTTGATTTTGAATTTGAAAAAATTTATTTTAAATCTTAAAATGTTAAATATTTTTAATTAATTTTTTATGATGAATTATAAAATTAAATAGGTAGAAAAATTTGAAAGAAATATTTTGCAAGAAATTGACAAGAGATTAATTATGGTCAATAATACATATATTGCAAGGAATTTACAGGAGATTAACTACGTATGATAATAAACATAATGAGAGGGATTTGCAAAGGATTAACAGAGACATTTTTTTTAGGAAATTACAAAGAATTGACAATAATGTTTTTGTGAGGACATAGCGAGAAAATAACAAGAAAGTTGTAAAATTATATATTTGTGATGAAATTATGTTGAAAGATCGAGAAGGTTTTGTGTGTCTTTACGAGACAATGATTATAAATTAGCATGAATTATTTGTAACTTTTATGAGAAATAATGAAAAAAAAAATTGTCTGAAACTAGTGAAAGAGTTTGTGAGGAAATAATGACAATATTTATTCCTTACTAACTAAAGAGTTGAGTTTAGCTAAGATTTATCCATGAAGCTTCTTTTTATATATTTATCCTCAATATATTCATATTTGTTAAATTATTAATTATTTTAATAATATTATTAACATTAATTTATGAATATTAATAATATATAATATAACCTTTTAGTTAATAGTAATAATAATAAATATATATGTTATTTTAGTTCCGTGTATGTATATCATAATTTTCTTCAACACATGGAAGAAATTCATTAGTGGGTAAGCGTTGTGCTTAGAGATGAAGAGAGGATGATTTTTAATATAATCTTTATACAATATTTGTGTCACTTACCACATCATGAACACAATAATATCGGTGCAACTAACCATACCTTATCATTATAACAAAATATTAAATATAAATTAATTATAAAAATAAAATAATTAACCATTATAGAGATTAAATAAAAAAATTATATTACTAAATTAAATACTATTTTATAAACTAAAAATTATTAATAAAAATTTATAAATTAATATATAATATTAGTTAATAATATATAATTACTAATTATTTTTAATTTTAGATTAATTTTTATAATAATTAATTTAGAATATAAAATAATTAGTAGTTAAAATTTTGTTACCTAATCTTGGATACTAATTTATAAATTTTTATTAATAATAAAACTATTTTAGATATAAATAATTTTTAATTTAAAAAATAATATCTAACTTAATTAATATAATAATTAATTTTTCTTTTTTAAATTAATTTTTATTTAATTATTACCATGTAATATATGTTACTAGATTACTCATACCCATATTTTTTTTCTATCAGCAATATGCTTGAAATCAAAAGTACCTCAAATTTAAAATAATTTATTGAAATAATAACTAACATAGGTTATTATCAACAATAAAAATACTAAAAGCAATACAAAATATTACATAAACAATTAAAAAGCTACTAAAATATCTAAGGTTATTAAACAAATAAAAGTTACATAATGTTATACATGGCATTTTTTTTTTCAAGTTATGTCATATACTATTTCATGATATTGGCTTTGTCTCTCTATCCTTTAACTTGAATGCTTTCTCTTTCTTCTAGTTTTAATTCTCTTCAATTCCATAGCAAATAAATATTCTTAAGTGTGTCTATTGTACTAAGATTGTAATTTCTGTCTCTGTAATTTGCTTTTGATTTTAGTTTTGCCTTCCTTTTTGTTTCCTTTCTACCCATTAGATGAACCAAAGATAGTATTGGTATATCTTTGTTGGTGTCTCCTCAATAGAAAACACCATGTATCTGCTAGAAGTAGATTTTTCATTTTTAACAATAATCAAATGATTTTTGTACTTTTTCAAATTGTTGTCTTGTGCATGCTTCAACCTACACTACCTGCTTTGATCTTCAGAAAGATCCATGCATTTGTGATGATGAAATATTTTGGAACTACCACCTTTCTTGGCTTCAATGACCTGTTTGCAGTAATTAGCAAAGTTCTAAAGGATATTGAATTTATGTCATTCAGAATCTAGTTGAAGTATCTTCTATCTTGAAAGTAGTTGTTGCTAAACTGTGCAACATCATAAATGCATCCTTGAAACGTTTAGACAAATGATTGAATGAGAAGGTTCATGTGTCTGAGGAGAAATACCAGACAACTCTTTCAAGATATTAATTTTCTACTCATACATGCAACTTCATCAACTGTGGCAAACTAAATATTACACTTTTTTAACATGTATTTTTATATTTAAAAAATTATTAAATAAAAACTAATTTTAAAAATTAAAATAATTAGTTACTATTTAAATGAATTAAAAAGTATTTTATAATCTAAAAAAATTATTAGTATCTAAAATATTTTTTATTATTAATAAATATTTATAAAATAGTTTTTAAATTGATATTCAATTATTAATTACCAATATTTTAACTAAATATTTTATATTCTAAATTAGTCCCTAAAAACTTTGGTAGTTAATTTAAATATCAATTTAAAAATCATTTTATAAACTTTTATTAATAATAAAAATCACTTTAGATATAAATAATTTTTTAGTTTTTAAAATAGATTTATATTGTCAATATAATGACTTGCTATTTAATAATTTCTTTTAGTATTAATTGGAGATAATCCCAATTAAGGGGATAAAATATAGGTAATTTTTTTAAGTAATTATATATAATTTTTTTAAATAAGATCACTGGTTGTATGGAGTTTAGGACTAAAACTCTTCGAAAATGATCCTTCCTTGTTCCAATACGTATCATTTTCAAGAGGATCCGTGCTTAAAAGCATAAGTTGAATTTAAAAAATAAAAATAAATAGAATTTTATTAAAAACTAGAACAAAAATAAATTAAAAGTATTAAATATTATATATTTTACAAATTATCGACTTATTATTTGCACTCACGTTTTTTTATAGTACTTATAATAAAATTTCTTCTTTCGATAATCAATATTTACAAAGACTTGAAACTTAAACCTATACTAAATCCAATCTTCTCAAAAGTTAACTTATGAGTACTAACTCCCAAAAGAATGGAATCAAACTAACAAATGTCGTATAGTGCGTTTGAAGGAAGAAATTTTATAATGATAAAATATTTTGTTTGAGTAAATTTTTAAAAGAAATTAAAATTTTAAATTTTATGTAAATAATTTAATTACTTTAAATTTGATAACTTTAAATTTCACTTAAAAAAGTAATAATTAGAAAAAAAAAGTTACTTTTTTTTCTCTCTTAGACTTATATTTTTTCTTTTAATAGTCTCTTGCTAACTCAATTGATATATCATTAGTTAGTAGTTGATTAATCATCATCTTGGTTAAAAATAGGACATTGTTGACTTTTTCTAGTCAAGATATTCTTGACAACATTTGACTAATGTTTCTAAAGTTTCTTTTATAATAAAGTTAAATCTATTATTTTCCAAGTGATGTTTGCATGATGATTTTTTCTTATTGACGTAGATTAATGTTATTTACGAATCCACACTAGTTAGTATTTTTATTGTTAACATCAATGCTATTTTTCAGCTAATGTCAAAGATGATTTTGTTTTGTTAACATTAACTAGGATTATTTTTAGTTTATATTAGTGAAGTTTTGTTTTTTTCCCAATCTTGAGCAAAAATATTTTTTGACCAAAAGTTGGTTGAGGTTATTTTTTGAACTCAAAAATTTGTTGGTCATCATAATAAATATGATTATTTATCAATGTTTATTTTTTAATTACAACAAAATTATTAAATAAAAAATAATATTAGAGACTAAAATAATTAGGTACTATATTAACAAATTAGATATTATTTTATAAACTTATAAAATTATTGGTATTTAAAGTAGTTTATATTATTTAATAAAAACTTATAAAATAGTTTCTAAATTGATATATAATCATTAAATACAAAGGTTTTAGATACTAACCACTCTATATTCTAAATTGATCTCGTCTTTTAAAAAACTAATTTAGAATCTAAAATATTAGTAGATAAAACTTTGGAAGTTAATTTAGATACCAATTCAGAATTTATTTTATAAATTTTTTCTAATAATAGAAATCGCTTTAAATACCAATATTTTTAGTTTCTAAAATAGTATCTTATTAGTCAATAGTAACTATTTTTTTCTCAATTTTGTTTATATTTAATGATTTACTATTTTTAAATATTAAATATCATGTAATATTAAAAGTTTTATATTAATTAATGAAATCAAACTATTTTATTGAAATTTAATAGATTTAAATTAAAAAGAATTAAAATTGAATATATTTGAATTTTCTTGAATATTGATCCAATTTCCTATAAGTAGAAGGTTAACTTGAAACTAGCATGAGTTTTGAGTAGGAATGGTGGGTCATGGGAGTTGATTCCTTGAAGTTGATTTGGACCACCTTGTGTGTCTCACTGTCATCTTCTTTCCATCCCACCAATTTTGCCAAGGAGTGTGGTTTCCATGACACATGACATCTATCTATGGTGAGGGAGTAAGATGGATTAATTGTGGTGTGGGGGCATGCATGTTATGAGAAGACCAATCCATCATTGTTCTAGCAGTTGGATGAGAAAGATGAATTTAATCACCTTAATTACCTTGTTTCCTTGCTTTTGGAAACTGACCCACCATATACATACTTAAGATCTCAACACTCAACCCAATTTCAACTCTACCTATCAAAAATCTCAACAAAATTACCCTCATATTCTTCTTTTTCATTACTACTTTATTATTATATTATAATTTTATACACATTTTTAAATTCATAAAAAATTAGAATATTAGAAATATAAAAGTAGCTTCATTCAAGTTTTTTTTAAACAAAAAACTTGGTAGGATTTATTAATATTACAAGATTAACTAATCACATCATCTTAACTATTCCAAAACTAAGATATTTAATTGATTTTAAGCTTTATTATCAGCAAGAACAAGAACAAAATAAATTAGAAATAAAAAAAAAAAAAATTTCATAAATAAAATTTCAAATATAATATTAACCTAAGTAAAGTAGCTAATGATAACTTTTGAATTGATTAAAGTAAATTTATGATTCATTGAGTTTAAGATATTATATCATTTGAAAAAATATATGAATCAAAAATTATTTTTAGACCTAATATAATTATATATCTTTAAATTTTGTACACTACAAGAAAATCATCAAATAGAAACCAATTTTTAGAGATCAAAATAATTAGTTACAATAGGAACTAAAATAGAGACCATTTTAGAAACTAAAAAAAAATTGGTTTCTAAATTAGTTTATATTATTTTCTATTATTGTTAAATAGTTTCTAAATTGGTATCTA
>Ga0123342_1007402_pt1 | contig 14511 bp, 8 predicted proteins | sample Turbeawhitnodule_FD_89960 | JGI IMG/M metagenome (GOLD analysis project Ga0123342, IMG submission 89960) | Root nodule microbial communities of legume samples collected from Mexico - Turtle bean Mexico white nodule | ecosystem: Host-associated > Plants > Roots > Nodule | place: Mexico: Nepantla...
AGTGAAAAACAACCTATTGTTTTGTCGAAACAACCGATTGTTTTACTCTTAGGTGTTTTTGAAAAGGTTGAAAACTGTTTTGGTTGGTTGACTTGCTGTCAAACCAAAACAATCGATTGTTTCTTTGAAAATCCTAACAGAATTTTGTTTTGGTGGGTTGAATGTGCTTTAAATGATTTCCAACTGAATACGCTCCTTCATTAAATGTTTTGACCAATATTTGAAAAGTATAAAAAGTTTGTTCATGTTTTAAAACAAACAAGTGAAACAGATTTGAGTTTTTTTCAGTTATGAGAAAGATTGATTTCAAGTTTTGAACATTCACATCAAGCTTTGGGTTTTCTCAAGAAAGAGTGGAATATGAGTGCATCTGTATTGATTTCAGATTATTATGTAAACAAGTGTAATTCTTTCTGAATCTTCTGTAATCCTGGTGTTATTGCCAAGGAGTGTTGTGTGTTCTTGAGGTAGTCAAGATCAACATTCTTGGTGTGTGCTGTGCCAAAGTGAGTGTGTTTCTTGAAGGGTTCAAGGTCACTACTTTGGTGGTTTGTGTGTAATCTGTTTTAATTGCTTAGTGGATTACCCAGTGGCTTCTGGGGACTAGATGTAGCTCTTGGTTTAAGAGTGAACCAGTATAAACTGTTGGTGTATCTCTTTCTTCCCTTAAACTCATTTAAATTCAATTGTTATTACTTTACTGGTATAAACAACCGACTGTTTCGCAGAAACAACCAATTGTTTTTCTGGTGCTTTGCTGTTTTGTGCTTAAATTCTTGGCTAACTGAAATTCTAATCTGGATTCACACAAAGGATTTTGTTCAAGCTGAAAAAGTTTTCAAAAACCCCTCTTAAACAATTCACCCCCCCCCCCCCCTCGTTTAAGGCCATATATTTTAACATTTTTGATATAGTGAATTTTTTCGTAGAAATAGGTTGAAGTTCATTAATACTTCAATCAAGCTACACTAGTTTTCTGTGTGTGATTCTTTCTTATTCCTTTTTTATTGTTTACCTTTTATCGTTTACACGGTGTTCTTTCTCTATAACAGTTTCATTTATGTGGTAAATCCTCTGCATTGAATTTCACTGAGTTAATACCAAACAAATTGATGCATTGAATATGGAATGCAATCATCATGACTTTTGCAAAGTATGAGGCTGCAAAATTCATTAGTCTGAACGATTCATGCGTGACATTTTGGTTTAACAAGGCCTCCTTGAAGTTTTGGAGGGTGAATCCAATCTTGATGCTTTCATGACAAAGAAGAACTAGAAAACGCTATTAGATAAGGCTCACAATGTCATTATTCTTAGCCTCAGTAATAAGGTGTTAAGGCAAGTTTTGAAGAAGAATGCAACATAACTATGGACAAAGATTGAGAGCTAGTACATGACTAGAACAAGTGTTGTACTAATATAAGATGAGTAGTGATAGGCAATTAATGAATTGCATGAGTTCAACAAGTTCGTCCTTGATCTGGAGAACATTGATATGTAGATAGGAGATGAGGATCAAGCATTGTTGTTGTTGTTTTCATTACCTAAGACGCACAATCACTTCAAGGAAACATTGTTGTGGAAGAAATACTTTCTCTCTTAAAGAGGTTCAAGCTACTCTAAGAAGTAAGAAGTTAAATGAGAAGTTTCAAGTTAAGGCATTTGGTGTTGGAGATGATCTTGTAGCAAGGGATAGACCGTCTTACCAGTGATAACAAAAGAGCTAAAAAGAGGTCAAAGTTGAGGACGAAGAATGGTGGAAATAAATCATCCATTAAATGTAACCATTGTAATAAGAAAGGACACACCAAAAGGTTTTATCCAAATAGGCAAAAGAAGACTACCAACCTAGACAAACTGTTTGGGTCTGGCAAATAGCCTAATGTATCGTCTACGTCTGATGAAGCAATACTAGTGGAAGATGATTACAAACCATTAGAAGTTCTTATGTTGTCAAGCAGTGATGATGGTTATGAGTGGATAATGACTTTGGATGTTCATTCCATATAACACCTAATTGTTTGTGGTTTTAAGAGTTTACAAAATGTAAAAGAGGTGCAGTTCTCCTTGGTGACAATAAGTCTAGTAAGATAACTAGAGTTGGAACCATCATGATTCATCTCCATGATGGAACTAAGAGAGTACTTGAGGAAGTTAAGTTTGTATCAAGCTTGAAGCGCAATCTTATATCCCTTAGTGAGCTTGAAAAGAAGTGTTGTGTGTTTAACAGTGAGAATGGAGTGTTGAAGGTGTTGAGAGGAACCGTGGTTGTGATGAAGGGTGTGAGGAAGAATGACATGTATGCCTTGGTTTGAGTGGGAGAGATATCAAGTGAGCGGGTTAATGCCATAAGTAACAAAAAACACCTTAGAAAAGAAAATTGAGGATTAATGAAAATGGAAGGATAGTGAGATAAACTCATACTCTGTTAAGTTCATGTACGAAATTGGAGATTAATAATCCAGGTGAAAATACAACAGCTTATAAGATGTTTTGGAAGGTGTAAACTTTACCATTTGAATAATCTTTTTCATGGATGATACTCCTAAATAAAGTGGAAACAAAAGACAACTCGAGGAGTAGAGAAATAGGTTTTGATAACAATATGTGTGCTTTGTGTGGTTTGAAAGAGGAACTAGTTAGTCACATTTTCTTTAATTGTATAGTAGCTTAAAAAGTTTGGAACATGTACAATAAATGGGTAAGGGTAATCACAATTCATAATAATCAAGCTAAAATTCATTTCCAACTTTTCAGTATCATGAAATTCAATGGGGAAGTGGATAAGATTTTAAAAATTATGTGGATAGTCATTGTTTGGAATATATGGAATCAAAGAATTAGAGTGAATGAATTTGCAAATGTGGAGGAGGTATTTAGCATGACACAATTAAAAACTTGGGCTAGGTTAGGATATAGATTCCCAAAGCCAAAATTTCATATTATGAATGGTTTTAGTGTGAAAATATTTGTGTTAAATTCATGTTGTAGTAACATGGGTAACAAAGTAGAGATATTTTTTAATAGGAAGTGTTGTAGGTTCATTTTCAAATGGATTGGAGGAGTTGAAATAGGGTTCTTCAATTGGTATGGTGTGAGAGTTTTTGGTAACAATAGTTGCTATGTAGAAAAAATTATGTATTGATTGTCAGCAAGGAATTAAAACAGTAGGGTACTTGCAATAAGTGACAAACTTGGGATAAAATGCTATACAAAAGCAGTATTAGGAGGGATAAAAAAAATAACACTAAATAATGAATGTCAAAATCTTTACAGAAAGTTGGGAAATGGCCAAACTGTGGGAGAGGTTTCGGATGCTTCAGACTACAAATAATAATAATGCAGCCATCATATGGATTATCCTTTTAGGGTTGTACACCTCTTGCATCATTTCTTCAAGTTACTTTGAAAGAAAACGTAGGGAATAAGTTGAACATGCAAAATGAAAGGACCACAGGGGAAAAGTGATGGTAGAAAAAACTAGGAACCACAAAAGCAAAGTAGTTTCTATTTTGAGGGAAAAAGGTGAAAAGGGTGGTGAAATCACTTTATGGTAGGCTATAAAAGAAGACATGAATTTAGGTCTTTATTCTATGCTTGGTTTTTGGCTTTGGTACTGTAGATTGGCATATTAACAATTTTTTCCTAAATTTCTTGTAAAAAGACAAGGCTATTATGAATATATTGATGGTTCATGGTTGCATATTTATCATATGATACTATTGTAATCTAATATGCTTGAAGGGGCTATCTAGTTGTGTCTATTTATTTTACAAAGATCATCTGAAGCAAGTATTCACACTTTGGAGGAGAATGTTTATCAGAGAGTAAATGAATGAGATCAACAACAATATGAGATTTCAAATAGAGATTTATGTTCATGATTTTGGAAGGAAACAACTAAAGACAAATCATAGATCCAAGTTGATGGGATAAACAACCATGGCAAACATGCACATTAAAACAATTGAACATAATTGTTCTTAGATTATTACAAATTTAGCATATTATTTGGTAAGCGGGTTGTTTAAGATTGTGGTAGTACAAATGTTTTTTTTTTTTTGGAATAAGATGTTTCATCTTTGTGTTGGGGATGAAAATGAAGGTTATAGAGAAAAGTAAAGGGAGGCCGACTTACTCTGGCTGAATATATATATATATATATATTGATTAAAAAAAGTACATAAAAATTATATTAATAGTATATGATAAGATTCTTTAGTTATCTTATTGAAACTTATTAAAGCGACCATTTATAATGAAATTCACTCTTTTAAAATATAGGCATATATATTATGTAAAATTATGTATGTTGATAATTATTAAATTGAAAAATAACTATTAAAATTGTGATAATATATACATGCACTATAAAGTATTACACATTGCTAAAATTTCCAAACATATACTTTTCACAAATTGATTGTGATTAAGAGAAAAAGAAGAAAGAAAAAGAAAATTCAAGCATTATCTCATTTTCTCTATTATCGTTTCATTTGTGTGGTAAATCCTCTACTTTTTTTTTATCGATGGTAAATCCTCTACATAGTTAAATACTAACAAATTGATGCATTGAACAAGGAATACAATCATCATGACTTTTGCAAAGTATGAGGTTGCAAAATTCATTAGTCTGAATGATTCATGCATGACCTTTTGGTTCAACAAGGCCTCCTTGAAGCTTTGGATGGTGAATCCAATCTTGATGCATCCATGATAGAGAAGAACAAGAAAACGCTATTAGATAAGGCTCACAATGTTATTGTTCTTAGCCTTAGTAATAAAATGTTAAGGTAAGTTTTGAAGAAGAATGCAACATAACTATGAACAAAGATTGAGAGCTTGTACATGACTAAAACAAGTATTCTATTGATACAAGATGAGTAGTGATAAGGCAATTAACAAATAACTGCATGAGTTCAACAAGTTCGTCCTTGATTTGGAGAACATTGATATGCCGATAGGTGATGAGGACCAAGCATTGTTGTTGTTGTATTCATTATCTAAGATGCACAATCACTTCAAGTAAGCATTGTTGTGGAAGAGATATTCTCTCTCTTAAAGAGGTTAAAGCTACTCTAGGCAGTAAGAAGTTAAATGAGAAGTTTGAAGTTAAGGCGTTTGGTACTAGAGATGACCTTGTAGCAAGGGGTAGATCGTCTACCAGTGATAACAAAAGAGGTAAAAGAAGGTCAAAGTTAAGGACGAAGAATGGGGGAAATAAATTATCCATTAAATGTAACCATTGCAATAAGGAAGAACACACCAAAAAGTTGTATCCAAAGAGGCAAAAGAAGACTACCAACCTTGGCAGACTGTTTGGGTCTGGCAAATAGCCTAATGTATCGTCTGCGTCTGGTGAAGCAATACTAGTGGAAGATGATTACAAACCATCAAAAGTTCTTATGTTGTCAAGTAGGATGATGGTTGTGAGTGGATAATGAATCTGGATGTTCATTCCATATAACACCTAATTGTTTGTGGTTCTAAGAGTTTAGAACATGTAAAGGAGGTTCAATTCTTCTTGTTGACAATAAGTCTTGTAAGATAACAAAAGTTGGAACCATCATGATTCATCTCCATGATGGAACTAGGAGAGTACTTGAGGAAGTTAAGTTTGTATCTAGCTTGAAGCACAACCTTATATCCCTTAGTGAGCTTGAAAAGAAGGGTAGTGTGTTTAACGGTGAGAAGGGAGTGTTGAAGGTGTTGAGAGGAACCATGGTTGTAATGAAGGGTGTGAGGAAGAATGACATGTATGCATTGGTTTGAGTGGGAGAGATATTGAGTGAGCGAGTTAATGCCACAAGTAACAAAAAACACATTAGAAAAGAAAATTGAGGATTAATGAAAATGGAAGGATAGTGAGATAAACTCATACTCTGTAAAGTCCATGTACAAAATTGGAGAATAATAATCCAGGTGAAAATACAAAATTTTATGAGATGTTTTGGAAGGTGTAAACTTTACCATTTGAATAATCTTTTTCTTGAATGATACTCCTAAATAAAGTAGCAACAAAAGACAACTTGAGGAATAAAGAAATAGGTTTTGATAATAATATGCGTGATTTGTGTGGTTTGCAAGAGGAACTAGTTAGTCACATTTTCTTTAATTGTATAGTAGCTTAAAAAGTTTGGAACATGTACAATAAATGGGTAAGGGTAATCACAATTCATAATAATCAAGCTAATATTCATTTCCATCTTTTCAGTATCATGAAATTCAATGGGAAAGGGGATAAGATTTGAAAATTTTTGTGGATAGTCGTTGTTTGGAATATATGGAAATAAAGAACTAGAGTGAATGAATTGGCAAATGTGGAGGAGGTATTTAACATGACACAGTTAAAAACTTGGGCTTGGTTAAGATATAGATTCCCAAAAGCTAAAATTTCATATTATGAATGGTTTTAGTGTCAAAATATTTGTGTGAAATTCATGCTGTAGTAAAACATGGGTAACAAAGTAGACATACTTTTTAATAGGAAGTGTTGTAGGTTCATTTTGAAATGGATTGGAAGAGTTGAAATAGGGTTCTTCAATTAGTGGTTTGTGATAGTTTTTTGCAACAATAGTTGCTATGTGGAAACAATTCAATATTGATTGTCAGTAAGTAATTAAAACAATAGGGTACTTGCAATAAGTGACAAACTTGGGATGAAATGGTATTTAAAAGGACCAGTAGGGAAAAGTGATGCTAGAAAAAAATTGGGACTATAAAAGCAAAGTAGTTTCTATTTTGAGGGAAAAAGGTGAAAAGGGTGGTGAAATCACTTTATGGTAAACTATAAAAGAATACATGAATTTAGGTGTTTATTCGATGCTTAGTCTTTGGCTTTGGTACTAGAGATTGGCATATTAATAGTTTTTCCTAGATTTCTTGTAAAAAGGCAAGGCTATTATGAATATATTGATGGTTCATGGTAGCATATTTATCATATGATACTATTGTAATATAATATGATTGAAAGGGGCTATCTAATTGTGTCCATTTCTTTTACAAAGATCATCTGATTCAAGTTTTCACACTTTGGAGGAGAATGATTCATCTCCATGATGGAACTAAGAGAGTACTTGAGGAAGTTAAGTTTGTATCTAGCTTGAAGTGCAAATCTTATATCCCTTCCTGAGCTTGAAAAGAAGGGAATGTTGAAGGTGTTGAGAGGAACCATGGTTGTAAGGAACCATGGTTGTGATGAAGGGTGTGAGGAAGAATGACATGTATGCCTTGGAATGTGTTATAGTGTCTGGTTCAAAGTTTATTGTCGAGCTTACCGTTTTTCCAAGACTGAAATATGACATAGAAGGTTAGGTCATGTAAGTGAAAAAAACTTAATTGAGTTGAAGAAGTAAGACTTGTTTGGTAGTGAAAAAATTGAGCAATTAAGATTTTGTGAACATTGTGTCTAAGGAAAATATTTTAGAATTCATTTTAACATAGGACAATAAAGGACAGAGGGAACCCTTGATTATGTCCATGTTGACCTATAGAGACCATCTACAACTCCATGACACTCTAGTGCTAAATACATATTGTTTATACTAGACAATTACTTGAGGAAATTATGGATCAGAAGACGAAGGACAAAGCCTTTAAGAATTTCAAGAGCTAGAAGCGTTTAATGGAGAACCAAATAGGTAAGACAGTCAAATGGTTCATAACTGATAAGGGTCTTGAATTCTATTCAAAATTGTTCAACACCTTCTGCAAGGAGAATGACATTACAAGGCATCAAATAGTAGTAAGGACTCCTCAATAGAATGGCCTAACTTAGACATTCAATAGGACCATTCTGGAAAGAGTCAGACGCATTTTGTTAAGTGTTGGAGTTCCAAAGGTGTTTTGGACTGTAGTTGTTGTTACTACTGCCTCCTTAATCAATATATGTCCCACAACAATGCTAAAGATGAACCCTTTTTTAGTAAATCTTGTCAGGACATTCCCCCAACCTTGATCACTTAAGAATTTCTTGTTGTGTTTCCTATGCTCAGATGAGGCAAGAAAACTAGATGCACGTGCTATAAAGTGCATGTTTTTAGGCTATCTAGAAGGTGTTAAAGGATATTGTCTATGGTGTTTTGAGCCAAGATTGTAAAAATGTATCATCAGCAGGACGTCATCTTCAATGAAACTGAAATGGCTTATAAGCAAAGAGTTTCAGAATGTGAGTTTTGGAGTATCTAGATGGTGAAAAAGTTCACATTGAGGTGGAGTCTGACAAAGAAACATTTGATTTCTTACAAGATAGTGCGTTCGACGATTTATGGGATGACAAACAAGAAGATTATGATGAAGAAAAATGTTTTGATGATTACATGCTTGCTAGAAATAGCACGAGGAAAACAATAAGACTTGTAAAGAGGTATGGATATGCAAAGCTTATTGCATACTCCTTTGTGGTTGCTAACTAGATGTTAGATGATGAACTGTCTAGTGTATCCTTTGCACTATCATGTAAAGAGAGAACTCAATGGTTAGACACCATGAATGAGGAGATAATTCACTTCATTTGAAAATAACCTAACTTTTATCTGTAGACTTGTGACTTCTAGGTTGGCTAATTATAAATGAATTTTCTAACACAAAGATGGTAATCCAAAAATTGGTCAATGAAAATTCTAGGTGAGGTTGGTGGTTAGAGGCTTTACTCAGAGAGAATGAGTAGATTATAATGATGTCTTTTCTCTTGTAGTAAAGCACATATCCACTTGGATATTGTTAACCATGGTTGTTGAGCTTAACCTTAAGCTAGAACAGATGGACGTTAAGACTTTGTTCCTATATGCAGACTTAAAGTGGACCATTCATGAAGCAACCAAAAGGATTTCACATAAGAGTCAAGGAGGATTATGTTTGTAAGTTAAACATATTTTTGTATGGTCAAAAAAAGTTCCCTAAGGTATGGAACAGGTGATTTGATGAGTTCATTGCATGTATTGGTTTTGAACGTAACAAGTATGACACTTGCGTCTACTTCAAGTTTCTAGCATAAGGCATGATCGTTGTATTACTATTGTATGTAAATGACATTTTAATAACAAGCAATAGTAAACCTCAGGTGTAGAAGGTTAAAAGTGAACTAAACAACAAGTTTGAAATGAAAGATCTTGGAGCTACTAGGAAGATTTTGGGGATTGTTATCACTAGATGACGTGATTTGAAGAGTATGTACTTGTCATAAGATTCCTATCTCAGAAAAATCCTCAATAAGTTTGGGATGACAAACTTAAAACATGTATCCACACCTTTTATGTCTCATTACAAGCTCAATGATGAACAATCTCCTAAAAGGGTGGAGGAACAATGTTATATGGATGGTCCTTCATATGCTAACATTTTTTGTTCTATTATGTATGTTATGGTCTACACACACCCTGATATAACATATGTTGTGAATATTGTTAGCATATTCATGTTTAATCCTGTGTGAATTCATTGGAAAACTCTTAAGTGAATTATTTGTTATTTAAAGGGATTACATGAAAGAGTCCTGGTTTATGGTGGTGCTAGACGGTCTGCCATAAATGCTCTCATAGAAGGTTTTTTTTATTCAGACTATGTTTGGCGTTTGGACACCGGTAATCTCTCCCAAACCATGCTTTTTTATTTCTTATGGTACAATTCTCAATTGGAAGATTAGTCTACAGAAAGTAGTGGCTTTGTTAACCATTAAAGCTTAGTACATTTGATGGAAGAAGGCCAAACTCAGGCCCAATGTTTAGGCCCAACTACGAGGTTCATGGCAAGGAAGATACAAAAAGACTAGGACTCTGCTACTGATGGCAGAGAAAACTTCCTATACATGTTCAAAATGCCATAAACCTAGTATATAATTGTAGAGTAGAATTTATTTTCTTATCAAAAGTATAATAAGAATTTTACTTATAATTTTTCTTAATTGTAATTAGGGTTAGATTTAGGCATATAAAAACCAACCTATGTTAAATTAGGGTTTTTAGAAGACTCCTAATTAACCTAATCTGGCCATTTAAACCTAAATGAGTCACTTGAAGCACACATTGTCATGCTTGTCTTGTGAGCTCATTTTAGGCGCCACTTCCAAACCATTTCCATTTGAATTTTCTCACCTATTTTTGTATTGAATGGATGGAACTCTAATCTATATAAAGAGGTGCTTGGCTCATGAAAATTCAAGATTAATGAATGAGTGAATTGTTGCCAAGATTGCATGCCTTCTTACTCTCTTGTCTAGCCTCTCTGTGATAGACAACTTAATCTTTTTCTTCACCTTTCTCCAAATGATATGGCCCAACCAATCACTCTGCATACCTCTCATGCACCTTCAAGGAAGTCATAGCTCTATTGGAGCCATCCTTGTCCATTCCAACCATTAGCTTCCGCCAATCCATATCTCAATTCTCCAAGGAACCAATTCAAAAATGGAGCCAACACCATCATTTGGTATCTAGAGCTTTGGTTCTTCAAGAAATGAGTGCCTTCTCTTTATTTTATTTTTGTGTTCTTCAATTTTGTGTTGTTCATCATTTTATTAATTGTCTTTCTATTTTTAATTTTGATTTTATTTCATGATGTTGTTTGAAAAACTCTGTTGGTAATTTTGTTCAATTGTTCTTGAGCAATTCGATTTTCAAATTGTTTTAGGATTCTATTAAGTATGCTCTTTTACTTTTTATTTTTTTTAATTGAGTCTTATTGATATTTTAATAGGTGCAATCTGTTTGTGGTTCAGTCATTTTAATTTTGGATCCATTCAAGTATTGTCATTGTCATGTTTATCCAAAATTGTCATCAATTCTATGTAGTAATTTCTTGTTAGTTTTGGTTGCTTGATTTTAATTTGAGTACAAGTTATTTTCTGAATTTGAGCTTTGGTGCATTTTTATTTTTCCATATTTGAGTTCATACTTTTTGTTAGTCCCATACAAGTTCATTTTCCACTTAATTTCATTGTGTTTTTGAAGTTTCCAATTTTGTTTTTAATTCCAGTTTATGATTCCTCTATTTTACAGTTTCTGTGCTGGCTGAAAACGTTTATAAAACTTAATTCCATTGGAGAAAAATTGTGAAATTCTGGATTAGAGCAGTTTGATGTGTTAAAAAAGTTAAAAAAAGAATTATAGCAAAATTCAAAATAGAAAACAAAATGATAAAGTAAAAACAAAGAAATTGCAAAATTTTGACTCTGAAAAAAATTTGAATTAGCAGTCAATTTGAAACAATTATTACAATTAGTTGGCGCACTTTTTGTGTGAAATTCCAGAGCCTACATTGAGCTTAAACATTGAGGTTTATGTGGTTTAAATTTCAAATTCAAATTCGGAGTATTCTGTCAAGCATAAATTTGACAAGTTGAGAAAAAATTTTACACAATTTTGTAGTGCAATTTTGGTTTTATTCATCTATTCTAGTGTCATTCTTTAGGTTTCAATTTGTGTGCTACCTTTTCTTGTGTACCTTAATTTTTTGTTTGTCAGTTTTCTTGAATACTCTTTCAAGTCATGTCAAATATCAACTTCATTTGTAGTAGTGCTTAATTTTAAATTGAGTTTTGTTGCTTTAAACTTGTTTGACCTCTCTTGGTGGAAGTGACCTAAAAAGTGCTTTGGTGAGTTGTGGAGCTGAAATTTTTGTGTGTAAGATACATCACTAAAGAAGGTAAAAATTGAATATCCAAGGTTGAATATCCTAAAGGGGCATAGCAAGGGACAACAACAAACTTACACAAAAAAATATACACAAAGGAGATACAAGTGAAAGAGTGCATAAAATAAGTCTTAAAATTTTTGTGCATCAAAATTGTTGACCTAATTTTCTTTGTATTTCTTTGAGTTGTAATTTGCAAGATTTTGATTAATTAGCGGATTTGTTTCATTTAGTCAGTGAGTGTATCTTCAAGGTTCCAAGTGCCAAGAAGCCCCACCATAGGAAACGCCTAGTTTTAAGCTTTTCAGTTAGCAATTTCTTTCAAGTGTTTTATTGCTTTATATTGTTTTCTTGCATAAAATTTTGTTTTCATCTTTGATTTTGCTCTAAGTAAATTGCTTAGAGAAATGTTTGTGAAATTATGGTGGGATAGTATATGGCAAGGAAAGGCTTGGTACTTAAGAGATCCTAGTGATCCACCTCCCTTTCCTGGGAAATTACCTACTTCACTCCACCTATCTTTCTTTTTGGAAATTACTTTTATCACATAACTTTAAACATGTCTACTCATTCTTCAAGTCACAGTGAAAGTGATAGAAAATCTACAAAATCTCTTTTGAAACAATTTACTAAATATTTTCAATCACTATCACTTAGACAATTGTAACATGAGGCTCAAATTTTGGAAGACAAAAAAGAAAGAGATGCCCATCCTGCAATCTTAGAAGATGAATACATAAGAAAACTAAAAAATCTTCAAATGCATCTAGTTTTAGGTCGAGTGACTTGCATGTTGAGGGAAGTCTTAAAATGAATGAATATTATCAACCTCCACCTAGAAGAACTAGAAGAGAAAGACCAAAAGAGACTAGGGTAGACTTACCTCATGTTTATGGTAAGGAAAATGTTGAAACATATCTAGATTGGGAAATGAAAGTAGAACAACTTTTGGCTTGCCATCATGTTAGTGAGGAGATGAAAGTACCCCTAACAACTTTAAGCTTTCAAGGAAATGTTATGTATTGGTGGGCAACCCTAGAGAGAGATAGATGCCTCTACAAGGACCCTCCCATAGAATACTGGAATGACCTTAGGGAAGCCTTGAGACGTCGTCATATTCCTTGTTACTACAATAGGGAGTTGATGGACAAGCTCCAAAGACTCCAACAAAAGAACATTAGTGTAGAGGAGTATAGACAAAAGATGGAGCTTTACATGATGAGAGCCTTTATTAGGGAGGAAGAAACCACCACCATAGCTAGGTTCCTCAGTGGTCTCAATCTTGAGATAAGAGATAAAGGGGAACTCTTGCCTTATATGGACTTGAATGACTTGATCCCACTTTGCATAAAAGTTGAGCAGCAAATTTTAAGATAAGGGTCTAGTCGCAAGGAGAGTTCTTACTCTAACTCTTATCCCAAGAAAGAGTATAAAAAAGAAAGGGAGGATAGTTTCTTAAAAGATAAATCCAAAGATACTCCCAAAAATATAAGGAAAGATGTGTCTACCCTACAAACCCGCAATAGATACATCCAATGCTTTAAATGTCTTGGTAGAGGTCATATAGCATCCCAATGGCCAAATAGGAGAACCATGATCTTAAGAGGGAGGGATGAGTATAACAGCCAATATGATGAGTCTAGCGGGGGAGAAGAAAGAGAGAAGTGTGAGGGGGCATATCCTTATGAGGGGGAATTAATGATGATTAGAAGAACTCTCAACAATCAACCTAGTATGAACCATGAAGCACAAAGAGAGAACATCTTTCACACAAGATGTAAAGTTTTAGAAAACATTTGTTCTCTCATTGTGTTTATTGGATCTTGCTACAGTTGTTATAGCACTATGATGGTTGAAAATCTTGATCAACAAGTGATACCTCATCCAAAACCTTACAAACTTGAATGGATTAATGAAGATGGGGAATTAACTGTAGATAAGCAAGTAAAAGTCAGTCTTTCTGTTGGGAATTATAAAGATGAAATTTTATGTGATGTAGTACCCATGGAAGCTTGCAACATCTTATTGGGAAGACCATGGCAATTTGACAAGAAAATTATCCATAATGGTCTTACCAACAAGATTACTTTTACTCATGGGGAAAAGAAGTTTGTACTTTATCCTTTAACACCCTCACAAGTGGTAAATGACCAAGTACAAATGAAACAAAAAAGAGAAAATGAGAAAAAAAAATAGAAAATCAAGAGAAAGTCCTTAGGGACAATACTAAGGCGTGGGAGAAGAGTGTTCATTCCCACAAGGTCATTCAAATAGAAGAAATATTTGAAAAAAAATAAAGTTGAAAACATACTTCTATTTGAACAACTTTTCGGCCTCCTTCTTTGTAAAGGAACACTTGCATGCACTGCCACAATTTTAGAAGTTTGTGAGCTACCTCCTCAAGTCAAAAGACTTTTAAAAGAATGGTGATGTATTCCCTAAGGAAGGACCCATTGGACTTCCACCTTTTAGGGGTATAGAACACCGAATAGATTTAGTTATGGGAGCTAGTCTACCAAATAGACTGGCTTATAGAACTAATCCTGAGGAGACTAAGGAGATAGAATCACAAGTTCAGGAATTGTTGGAGGAGGGTTGGGTTCGAAAGAGTCAAAGTCCTTGTGTTGTACCTATTTTGTTGGTGTCTAAGAAAGATGGCAAGTGGAGAATGTGTTCTGATTGTAGAGCCATCAGTAACATCACCATCAAATATAGGCATCTAATTCCTAGACTTGATAACATGCTTAATGAATTGCATGGGTCCACTATATTTTCCAAGATTGATCTTAAAAGTGGATATCACCAAATAAGAATCAAAGAAGGTGATGAGTGGAAAACTGCTTTTAAGACCAAATTTGGACTATATGAGTGGTTAGTGATGCC
>Ga0123342_1007403_pt1 | contig 14509 bp, 6 predicted proteins | sample Turbeawhitnodule_FD_89960 | JGI IMG/M metagenome (GOLD analysis project Ga0123342, IMG submission 89960) | Root nodule microbial communities of legume samples collected from Mexico - Turtle bean Mexico white nodule | ecosystem: Host-associated > Plants > Roots > Nodule | place: Mexico: Nepantla...
AGAGAGAGAGAGAGAGAGAGAGAGAGAGAGAGAGAGAGAGAGAGAGAGAGAGAGAGAGAGAGAGAGAGAGAGAGAGAGAGAGGAGAGAGAGGAGAGAGAGAGCTTCTGTTATGCGAGAGTTACTTCCCGCAGAAGGTTCTGTGTGGAGTCTATAAAACAAAGATGGGGAAAAGAGAAGAATAAATGCATAGGAAGAGAGAGAGACGGGAAGAGAGAGAAACGGTATAATTTTAAATTAGTTGATGCAGTGATTGATTTCTAAGAAATCATCAAAAGGGGGGGTTTCGTGGTAGCCTTGTTCTTCTGCTTAGCCGAGATTCTGGAAAATCAAAATCTCCACGTAATCTTCTTCTAACCATCTTCTTCTTAATCACTCCAAGATTTTCGCCATACCCTTTTCCCTCAACAACCAAACAGACTCTTCTGTACTTCTCAATTTTGTTATATATGCGCTATCACTTGTTGGATTCTCACTTTCCTTCACGAACCGGGTTCCTGGTGGGGTGTAATTCGGGTTTTTTCTTCGCCCTTGTTTTTGGGGTTTGATAGCTTCGTCTCTTTTGGGGCATTTTCTTCATTGTCGCCTTTTCACAACGATAAGGGGTGTTTTAGTCTCGGCCTCGTTGATTGTTGCTCACGTGGGTCTGTTTTCCGAGTTGGGGTGCTTCTAACTAGGGTTTTCGAGGGGATCCGAGGTTAAAGTTCGTGTCTTTCCGCGAATATCTCTGTTGGGTATGTGCAAAGTTGAGCTGTTGTTGCAGTGTTAAGGGCTGAATTGATTCATTAATTCATTCGAAAATTTAGCGTAAAATTTGTTTGGTTGTTTGTTTTCTTCTTCCGTTGGTTGGACTCTTTTCCGGATACAGTAATCTGAGAATTTATTAGGTTCCTAATTGTCCTTGTTCCTTTTCTATAAATTTTATCGGGTGAAGTGTAAAATTGTGTGGTAAAAAAAAGGTTATGCTGGATTTGCCTTGGTGTTCTTCCGTGTTTAAGCTATTGGTGGGGGTGTGATTTGAACCCTTTGTTTGGTTTTGATTGGTTTAATTTTTTGGTGGAGAAAGGGATTGTGATTCATTCTTGCGTCGATTGGTGGAGAAGATGAGTGGCAGCGTGTCTGGAAGTGTAGTCCATCAGAGCCAGTTGCTTGTTCATATTGCTGAGAATGGACACTCTTTTGAGTTGGATTGCAATGAAAACACACTTGTTGAGGCAGTTATGAGGTCTATTGAGTCTGTTACTGGGATAAATTTCAGTGATCAGCTTGTTCTTTGTTTGGATATGAAGCTGGAATCACATCGGCCGCTATCTTTGTACAAGCTTCCATCTGAGGAGAAGGAGGTGTTCATATTCAATAAAGCTAGGCTTCAAAACAATTCGTCGGCTCCACCGCCGGAGCAAGTTGATATTCCCAGTCATTTGGAGCCTCCATCGCCGGCATCCTCCCATGATCCACACCCTCTCGATGATGCTTCAGATCCTGCTCTGAAGGCTTTACCTTCTTATGAGCGGCAATTCAGGTACCATTATCATCGGGGGAATGCTATTTATAGTAGTACTTTGATGAAATATGAGCATTGTAATAGACTTTGGAGAGAACAGATGGTCCAAGAAAGAGCAGTGGAGGTTGCAAGGGGTAACCTGGATCAGTATTATCGAATGATTAACCAAAGCTATGCGGATTTTATGAAACGTTATATGCAACAATACAGGTTGCATTCTGATCTTTTGGTGAATTTTGGGAAGAATGTCGAGAAACTAAGATCCATAAAACTCCACCCTGCTTTGCAAACTGCTAATCGCAAATGCTTACTGGATTTGGTCAAGGAGGAAAACTTGAGGAAGTCACTGGAGAATTGCGCCAGCTCCCACAAGCAGTTTGAGAATAAAGTGTCACAATTTAAGCAGACTTTTGGGGAAGTGAAGCGTCGGGCGGAGGAATTATTGTCCTCCAGGGCTTTCTTGCCCATCAAGAACGTAGAGCAAACAATTAAAGAACACCAGAGATATATAAATGAACAAAAGAGTATCATGCAATCTCTGAGGTAAGTTTTTATATTAACATTTTTCAACTATTTTTTGTGTGCTGTCTTGTTGACGAAGGATCGAAGGTTAATGTGTATACCAAGTTTGATAAGGCATCCTGTTTTTAACTTGTCACTTCTCTCATGACTTCATTATTCAAAATCTGGTTCTCAACTTGTCATATTTTGTGTTAGCACTTAGCAGGCCTGAAATAGTTAAGCACCATTTCTGCAAAGTTCTTTATCCATTCCTTGTTGATTATTTAACGTGTACTTAATGGAATAATACTTGCTGTACTTAATGATTATTGTAATTTGTAACTTAATTTATATCACTTGTCTTCTGAGATATTTTCATCATGTCAAATGTTATCAGAACATCTTATCAATTATATTTTTACGGGATTTTTGCAGCAAAGATGTTAACACTGTAAAGAAACTGGTAGATGATTGTCTATCCTCTCAATTGTCTTCCTCACTTCGTCCTCATGATGCAGTTTCAGCCTTGGGTCCTATGTACGATGTTCATGATAAAAATCACCTGCCCAAAATGCAGGCTTGTGATCGTGCAATTTCAAAGCTACTAGATTTTTGCAAGGAAAACAAGAATGAAATGAATACCTATGTGCACAATTACACACGAAACATAACTTACGTTTCTTATCTCATCAAAGATCAGAAGCTACAGTTCCCTGTTTTTAAAGAGGCAATGGCTCGTCAGGATGGTTTGTTTGGGGATTTAAAGTTGTTCCATGGTATTGGTGCAGCATACAGAGCTTGCCTTGCAGAAATAGTGAGACGAAAAGCTTCAATGAAGCTGTACATGGGCATGGCTGGGCAAATGGCTGAAAGACTAGCTATAAAACGTGAGGCCGAGCTTAGAAGACGAGAGGAGTTTTTGAGAGTTCATAGTTCATGCATGCCTAAAGAAGTATTAACATCTATGGGATTGTTCGACAGTCCGAACCAGTGTGATGTCAATATAGCTCCGTTTGATGGTAGTCTGCTTAATATTGACATATCAGACGTGGATCGTTATGCTCCTGAATATCTAACAGGAGTAACTTCCAAGCTGGAGAAGCTAGGAAGCTTTAAAGGTTCAACTGCTTTAAGTAGTGATAGCTCTCATTTGACTGAGGATGTAGATATTGCTGCTGACTCAATTGAGAGATATGATTCTGAAGGCTTGCCAGATGGCAGTGAATTGATTGAAATTGCTGGAACCTGCAAGATGGAAGTTGAGAATGCAAAACTGAAAGCTGAGCTTGCTGGTAGAATAGCTTTAATATGCTCACTCTGTCCCGAGGTAGAGTATGAGTCATTGGATGATGAAAGGGCGAATAATATAGTAAAAAATGCTAGAGAAAAGACAGAAGAAGCTTTGCATTTGAAAGATGAATATATTAAACATATTCAGTCCATGCTTAAGATGAAGCAGATGCAATGTATGTCATATGAGAAACGAATTCAAGAATTGGAGCAGAAATTGTCTGATCAGTATATGCTGGGGCAGAAAAATTCCAATGTAAATGATGTGACTGACTTTCCCCTTGTGGCTGGGAAGGAAATAAAGTCAGAATCTATCAGCGGGGAAGCTCACATGCCTTCTATATCTACTTCTGAGCCCATGGATGAGGTTTCATGCATCTCAAGTTCCTTGGATGCAAAGCTTGGTTTGTTTACAGAACATACTGGTAAAGTGTTAGATGGGGTGGATGAAAACATGTTGGATTCCTCTGGAGTTCAGAACCCACAGTTGGACTCATCTATGATGGAGCATCATAGGGAAGAAACACAAAGTGCTGATAAAGATAAGAAAGACAAGATAATTGGACAATTAGGCATGTCATTAACACACAGTTCTACTGGTGAGAACATGCCCGTGTCACATGACCTTGTACCTTGTGACTCCACAGTTTGTCAAGATTCGGAATCCAATGTAAATGATGATAATGTTTTGTTGGAACTACGAAGTGCACTTGCAGATAAGTCAAATCAATTGAATGAAACTGAAACCAAGCTTAAAAATGTTATGGAGGATGTTGTTGTGCTCAAAAGGGAGCTGGAAGCAAGTAAAAAACTACTTGATGAATCTCAGGTAATTGTGGAGTTGAATCATACCCATCATTTTAGGGTTGCAATTTTTTTTTTTAATTCTGTTTTGTAATTCTCCTAAACTATTTATTATTTATCTGTTTATTGATATCTCTCACTTTGGCTATTTTAATATCGTTTTTCAGTTTCTAATTTCTGTCCCTGTTTTCTTCCTTCGATTCATACATTACAGAAGCATGCATTCTATTGGTTATTCTTCTGAAAGGTGTTCAAAATTATTCTTTCAAAAACCAAATAAAGAATTTTTTTTATCATTATATTGCTGTTGCCTTGCGACACCACTTTCTTGTTGTATTTTAGTTTCAATAGATCCATTAAAATGATTATAGATGTATTACTAATAGCAAATTTCCCAAGCAATTTATGCATTAATTTTGTTGTTCTATAATGCCATGCGGAGTTTTAGTTGACTCTTGGCAGTTGGCAAGAGTCTTCTGTAGATACATGTTTTAAATCTGTTGGGTATTTTGGTAAAAAGAAACCAAATTAAGTTTCTTTATTAATCCTTTTGGATATTGGATTTGAGATGAAGTTGAATTCGTATGGTGAATTGAGAATTTCGTTCAAAGCCTTGTGTAGGATTAGAAGGATATTGGATGAATGAAGTGTACATGTTGATTTTTTTTTTCCACAATGGCTAAGCTTCATTAACTTAATATACAGTGTTGGTTCAGTATTGTGCTTGCCTTTTATATTCTAATGTACTTTTCCACTTTCACTACAGATGAATTGTGCTCACTTGGAAAATTGTTTGCATGAAGCAAGAGAGGAAGCTCAGACACAAAAAAGTTCTGCTGACAGGAGGGCCTCAGAGTATAGTTCACTACGTGCATCTGTTATTAAAATGCGCAGCTTTTTTGAAAGACTCAAGACCTGTGTTTATTCTCCCGGTGGTGTGGCTGGTTTTGCAGATTCCCTACGTAATTTGGCGCAGTCTTTGGCCAAGTAATTTCCTTAAACTATGCCCATTCCCAAAGATAAAACGATTTATTTTATGGTGGTAGACTTGTAGTGATGAACGCAACTTTTTCACTTATTAGAATTTGAAATAAGGCCCATATTTTAGTACTCTGTTTCTTTTCGACTCTCAGATTTTCAAAAAATTTTATTTCTATTTATCTGTCATTTATGAAGTTCAAAATTACATTACTTATTCTTTTATCGATTATACCTTTATGTCTTCTAATTTTTAAGTGATTTACACATGTATTTATTGTGTGTGGTGCGGGGGAATAGGGAAAGAGGTAAAATAGGAATTTATACAACTATTTTATTAAAATCAAGAAATTTTATTGTATTTCTAAGTTCATGCACCTTAAAAGAGTTAAAGAAGAACGGAGGGAGTAGTAGAAATGTTCATTCATGAAGTTTGATGGTAATGAGCTTATCTATAATAGAGGAATTCATTCCGCAATCACATTGATAGTTTGACGTTTTGAGAGTTTCTACAATTGAGTAAACAGTTTTCGCTCCTTTTGTTCTCTTGCTTGGATGGGATTCTGATATAAATATTCCCAACAAATGTCCTTGTTATTTTTCATGAAATGGAGAAGATTCCAGGCCTTTGTTTTAGACTGATGTGCTTTCCAGTAATATTTTATATTCATTCTCAATGAATTGCGACTAAGAAGGATGATTGGAACATTTTTCTCTTTTTTCAGTTCTGCTAATGACAGAGATGATGATGATATTGCTGAGTTCCGAAAATGTATTCGTGTCTTGGCCGATAAAGTCAGTTTCTTATCTAGGCACCGGGAAGAGCTGCATGAGAAGTACTCAAGAACGGAAGCTGCTAATGAACAGCTTCGGAAAGAATTGGAGGAGAAAATAGACCAGGTCAAAACTTATTACAATAAGCATCAACTTGAGAAACAGGTGATTTATTATCCTCAGTTTACGGTAATTATTAGCTTCTTGTTTTCTTAACGTGACAGTAAAATGTTTGACCCTTCGAGATGATGAGCTAGTTTTTATCTACAGACCAGTGCCTGATGATCACTTGATTGCATGGATGGTTTTTTACTGTATTTTCTACCCATTTGAAAATTCTGGATTGAGTTATATTCTGCTTGTGATTTTTGTACAGGCAAATAAAGAGAAGATTTGTTTTGGTTGCCTGGAAGTTCATGAGATAGCTGCCTTTGTGCTCACTTCAGCTGGCTACTATGAGGCAATTACCAGGAACTGCTCTAATTATTACTTATCTGATGAATCTGTAGCCCTGTTTGCAGAACATCTTCCAACCAGACCTAACTACATTGTTGGACAAATTGTGCATATCGAACGCCAGATTGTGAAGGCGGCACCGCCTCGGCCTGAGCATGATAGGGCTGATAAATTTACCCCTGAAAAAGGGACTGACTGGTTGACCTTGAATTCAGGATCAACTCCAAACCCATACGGTCTCCCTGTTGGCTGTGAATATTTCCTAGTGACAGTAGCCATGTTACCTGATACCACCATTCATTCATCCTCTCCTTCCTGATCCTGCTTCATCCCTGGCAGATTAGACGTGATGGAAGAATTCAATTGTACATAAACTACATTCAAAGTCCAAATGCTCTTTCATTATGGCTGGTTTAACCATTTGTACAGCTGATAAACCAATTTAGTTTCAATCTTCCTCTGTAAATATTTCAACCTTTTATGATATTTTGTATAGATTGTGAATATTATTTACAACTTTTTATTTGGACTTTTGGTGCTCTTTTCCAAAAATGATATTTTGATATCTAAAAAGAAATTTAATTTAGAATTCATTTTAATAATGTTATATATATTAGTATTTTAAGATAAGAGTTGAAAAATATAACTAAACTATTAATACTAAATGTTAAATGTTTCTTGGTGGGTGAAAGCTTTTTTCTTTTTTTGCAAGAAGTACTTTTCAAATCCACTTGATTTAAGTCGCTGTAACAATGCTCTTTCATGGTTATGGTCAGTGTTCTGAAGCCACAGTTCCCCCCACCTAACAAACCTAACAACTTATTGCCATATAAATATCTCCAGGTGGCACACATCTCAGTCTGATGACATTCCTTTAATATAAAGTCAGGTACGAGGATATCCACTAACCTCCAGTCTCAAGTATGATAAAAAGTTGATTCACCATAAAAAGTAGTTAATTTAGTTGAACAAATTTAATTTAAAACTTTTACATCTCCAGTACAATAACCATTGAAAATAAAGTTTTCATAAAAAGTTGCTCTTATGATAGTATTAAGTTAAAAAAAAATTATTTGTTTATATTGAAAATCAAATTTTATATTTGAAACTGAAGAGAGAAACTTTGTAGAACAAACCTTGAGATAATAAGACATGTTTATACATAAAGTGAAATTCATTTATCTTCTAATAAAACATACCTACCTTCCAGTGGGTTGTTAAAAAACAAGAAATAATGCAAATCCCGGATTCTTACACATGATATACGCACGATTTGTTTACTGTTGAGCTCACATCCACACATCAGAAGGCTGAAAAGAATATACCTGTGTTTGCTAGCCTCTTCATCACTAAAATCTGATGTTGTTTACCATAGTGTATGCTTTCAATACACAAACACACCAATAATTCAATGAAAATGAAAATGAACATTCAAGCAAACATGTGTTTGTATCATTGTATTGTAAAAGAACAATCAAAGTAGCTTATATGCAGAGGCATGAGAATAAATTACAGCTACAGTCAACGAGCTAGGTCCCGTATCAGAACAATTTGGCTTCTGACCACTGGATTTCCATTTTGCTCTTTAGTTCACCTTCAAGAACTTCCCAAACTAGCTTTCGTTTAGCAAAGTAACATTTTGCCACTAGCAAGAACTTCACAAAGAGATCCATGATTTAAAACTCAATGAAAATAACACTTTCCTAAAATTCTAGATACACGTAGTTATATATTGAATATACCTCCCACGAACCAATTCTTAAAAGCGAAGCTAGGAAATTTGAAGCCTAATGCAGCCGTAGCCCGACTTTCCTTTTTGAAACCGGAGCTTAAATTTTCATTGTGTATATTTCAATAAAAATATTCCCTTGAGAAAGCTTCATCTGTATGAAATGTAATAGCAAAGGGTTCTTCCCAGTGGGCTAGGCTCATCAAGTAGTACTGGGGCGGAGAAGCGGAAGATGTACTATTTTCCAAGGCTAAACGATTTTAGAAACATGCACAAGAACAAAAGGAAGTTATCAAAGTGAGCATGAAATGCTGAATCGGATTACAAATCGAAACGTTCGTATATCGCAAAAACCCTTAAAAAGTGAGAAAAACGGAACTTTTGTTTTAGTTGGATTGGGTTCGTCATTGGCGGAAACAAAACAAAACACTCTTCATGCTTCTGAGGTCCAGCGCGTGCACGTGATCAATGGCGCGTGAATCTTTCAGCGCGGGAATTTTCGAGATCTTTAAAATATTTCTTTATATCTCTTCCTAAAATTTAAATTGTAAAGTCTTTTTAAGATTACTAAAAACTTAATTAAGATGTTAGAGTAAGATATATTAGTAAAACAAAAATTAGATTAGATATTATATTCTACGTCGTAAACAGATTTTGATGGACAAAGAAGTATGGTATATGTACTATCAAATCGTATTCCTTTTTAATCATTTTCTTTTTTTCTGTATAAAATTCTCAGAGCTGTTTTTAAGATAAAGAGAAAATATGGGAACGGCTTTTTTATTTTATTAATTGAACATAACAATAAAATAGATATTATTTTTCGTATTTTCGCAAAAAAAAATCCGTACCGTTTTGCTGATTAAGGAACGGTACTCCGTGCATCATAATTTTTTACTATCCTTTTTTATTAATGATATTTTTTGGAAATTTTATTAATGATTATTATTTTTTTATCAATGATCATTAACTATGCATTTTGCTTTTCAAAGCATACCACTTTAGATGATAAAATGAAATGAAAATTAAAGTTATCGGCAATAAGAAAGCTTAATTTGATATCTTCAAATGAAATTTCGTGTATAAAAAAACAAATGTACAGCTACGCAAACACACATTCGACTGGGATTAATTAAAATTTAAAGAACTTTTAAGAAGAATGCTAGAAACATTATTTTTTATTAGTTAACTTTATTAAAAACTTCAAAATCAAGAAAGAATCTTTATACTGAATTTATAACGTTCAATGAATCTCAATCAATAAAAAATATATATTCAAAATATAATTGGATACTTTACATGAAAGGAAAAACACAGTACCCAGTTTCAAGTTATCAACTATATTCCTCGCTAAAACAATGATGAACTGTGTATGACTTAAGTTTTACTTAAAAAAATGCTAGCTACACCATATTTTTCATCATTATTAGATAGAATTCTTGAGTAAATTCCATCTAAGAGTAAATAGTATTTTTAAAAGAATGTATTAAAAGTAATTTTGTTAATATCCCTTGTCAATGATTAGCAAGTATGCTGTTTTTTTCAAGATCCTTCATTACATCGTAAAAAAAGAAAAAAAATCAAGATATAAGCAAGAAGCAAGCTTAATTTTTCTTTAGCAATAACCTGAATTAGAACTTCATGCAAAAAAATTTTAAGAAAATTGCACATCCTGAGAAATTCACTTATCATATTGTAGACTAATAATAATTTGAAACCCTAGAGTAAAAACCCGGAACACCTTGTTTCAACTTATCAAATATGTGAAGTAAAAAAATGCTAGCTACACACTTTAACCACTCTTCATTATTAGATAGAATTCATATGATAGATTCCACATACATAAGTATATCACGTAACAGTAAATAGTAATCTGAAAACAAAGTAATGTGTAGAGTACTTTGCTAATATTCCTCATTCTACTTAACTCACCAAATAGATTATGATGCTCACATGATTTATCACGGCTTGCCAAACAATTGCAGAGATAAAGTGGAAGATGGTAAACAAATAGCAATACTGGGATGTCAATAAATACCAATTGTTACATGACACAGGAAGGTGAACCACATTCTTAAGATACTGAAGTCTCAATTAGCCAAAACAAACTGTATTCATTTGAAAGCAGATTGGAGGCGTCACAATTCACGACTAAACACAGGCTTTTGACTCAGTTTTACAAACACGACATCTATTTAGCATTTCTGTTTACTTTCAGATATGGCAAGGCTCCGATTACGTTGTCATAGTCGCTCCTGCTGACCGGATGCTGTGCAAGATGATAAAAAGATTAAGACACGAGAAAACCAATCCCATAATTTAATAAAATAGTCCAAATCCTAGCCAAAACTTTTAGTAAAAATAACTCAAGGTCAACAAGCATAACAGCTGAATCCAGCTGTTATTCTAGAAATTCAATTGCTGTTGAGATGGATATGGATTAGGTAGAAGTCCCTAGTTCAAGATGAGAAGAAGCCCCATAGGATTTTCCTAATCAGTGTGGTATTCATTTTATCTCTTATAAAGTAATAAATTCAAATAAGCAACGGTAATATTAGTTCAATTGATAATTTCAATCAGCTTATAAAGTTGCATACTACTTCACTTTCATGCATGCAATTTATGGATAGCTGTATTCACATTAATTTATCAGATAAAATTGAAGAAGTAAATCTTTGTTGATATTGGACAAGAAAATCGTGAATGCTTTGTTAAATTAGGATTTTGAAATGAGTACAGAGCATGTGCAACTTGGAATAAACTGCTCAAGGCAGTTCAGTGACAGTGACTGAGACTTTGGCTATGCAAGCTCTGACTTGGAGGACAAAAAAATAATCAATGACATGCTTTGAATATCAGATGCTCCAAAAGGCTGTTCATCATACATATCATCAAGTTGAAAACTATGTTACAATCTCCAAATTTCAATTATACACTACACAGAACACTCAAAATAAAATAGCTACTTCTGAATAGAATGGCACCTTTGCAGAGTTTTTTACAACATCTCTACAGAGGAAATTTCAGATTATCATACAAACAATGATCAAGAATGCTAACAACTGAATGACATTGATTAAAGAATTAAATATGGAAAGCTTTGACAGGGAAGTGTTAGGAGTGCACCCCTCGCCCCCATCATGACTTCTTATAAAGCTTTCTTTTTATTATTCCTTAACCAATTCCCATAAAGCACTCATTAGTAGGACTCTACAATAATTTTCTGACAGAAGAAACCCATTACAGACAAAGTCCACATGTAGGAGACCCAAGAAATAAGCATTCAAAACTTGAATTTGATATTTGGTGAATGTCCCATTGCACAAAATTAGAATTCATCAAGAAAAAAATGGATTAACATTTCATAGAAAAGGGAGGGGGAAGGTTGAATTGAGTATTTTTGAACTTATTAGTTGTTGCAAGCTCTTTCTTCCAAAAAATTGACGCATAAGATAAAATTTGCTTATAAACATATAGACATTGAATGCAACAAACTACCATATGACATCCATTAAATAAGGATGAACAAAATGCATGAACTGAACTGAACTCTAAAAGTGGTTCATAAAAACTAGATTGAACTGTATACTTGTTTAGATGAAATAAACTGGACAATATATTTTGAGTGAACTGGACTCTAAAAGTTTTTCAGAAAAAACTAGATTGAACTGTATACTTGTTTAGAAGAAATAAACTGGACAATATATTTTGAGTGAACTGAACCAAACTAAACTATTTTGAATTGTTTGAACTATTTGAATTATTACCAATAAACATATTTTTCTCAAAGCACTTATAACAGAAGAAAATAAGAAAGAAAACAAAATAAACTTCTCTACTTCTCGTATTAACTTTTCCAAAAGAAGATTTTTAATTTATATGTACCTAAGCCATAGTTTATGAAGAAGGTTTTGTTCTTTTTATTTATTTATTTCTTTTATAAGTATAGATGGGAAACAGTATCCAAATATATATCTAATCTTGAGTTTATCTTCTTGTGAAATGGGAGAGCATATTAGAAGACGGAATTGACCCTCCAATTTTTGCTTTGATGTCCCAAAAGCAACCCTATTCTTCTAATCTCACAATTAAAACCAAAGCAAAGAAACTAGCAAACACACTAAGGTTGTCAAGTTCTAATGAAATGCGGTCCAAACAAGCAAATCTAACACAATGCACAACCAAGCCCAAAGGCAACTAGGTGAACAATCTAACCAGTCATTGGCCATCACAGAATCCCAGAGAATTCACTAAAAATGGGTATTGAAAAGTGCGATGGGAACATTGAGTTGATTGGTTTAAGCAAGGAGAAAGTAGAGAGGAGGATAATACGATAAACATGATCTAACCATTTTGGAGAGTCGTAATTTGCGCTTGGTGTTCTTCTTGACAAGCAAATGCTGCTTGCCAGCTCTTCTACGGACAATTTTGCCACGCCCCGTCACCCGAAACCGCTTTGCCGATGCCTTAATCATCCATGAACCAAATTCAATTTCGAAAAACCCCAATGAAGTGGGAAAAATAGAGAAAGAGAGAGAAAGAGACCTTGTGGGTTTTCATTTTGTAGCCCTTAGCGGATACAATGGTGAGAGGGCGAAGGGTTGGAGAGAGAGGGGAAGGAGCTGTGCATAGCTTTTGGCGAAGAAGTGGAGCGGAGATGGAAGCTGAAGAACTAAGGTTGAGTGAGTTGGTGTTGTTCAATGCAGGGAATCGAACTGAAGTGTAAGAGAGACGAGTGAAAGAAGAAGAGCAAGATAAAAGTCCCAAGGACACAGTAGCCATCTTCAGTGTGAGGTGAGGTGAGGTTCGTTGAAGCCAAAGTTCTGGTTTATGGATAAAGAAGTTCTACTCAATTTTTTCTCCCTCACATTCACCTCATCACAATTTCTTTTAATTTATAACTTTGTAATATTTAATATTTATAACTATATACATTATTTCATCACATTTGACAACAAAGTCAGGATGGCCGAGTGGTCTAAGGCGCCAGACTCAAGTTCTGGTCTTCGAAAGAGGGCGTGGGTTCAAATCCCACTTCTGACATTTCTTTTTGTGATTTTTCTCTTATTAAAATAAATATGAACCTATATAATTTGATGTTTTAAATATTCTTTAATCAAAATTAATAATGTAATTTTTTTTAACTGGTAAAATAATACATTTTACTTAATACATAGTTGTCAATTTAAGATTAGTATTATAAAAAAATCAATATAAACTTCTTAAATGTTTTATAAAAAGCACCACATACCCATAAAAAGCACTAAACAATGCTTGAAAGACTTGTCTCCCACAAATCAAAACTAAGAAACTAAAATGAGTTAGACTTGTACATTTTAACTAAAATTAGAAAAAGACAACACCAAATCCAATTCCGCAATAGGAAGGGTGTATCTTTAAAAAGAGAAAGGGAAAGAAAGGAGTGAACTAGAGTATTGAATTGAAGGGAAAGTTGAAAAAATAAGAAAAATATTTATAAAATTTCAAAAACGATAATTTTTATTCTTTCAAATTTCTGTGAAGAAAGTTGTTTTTTTTTAAAATTAATTATATATAAATTGATTATATATAAAATTTATATATTATATAAATATAAGTATAATACTTAATATATATTTTTATATTATAATAAAATGAATAATTATAATAGTAAAAATAATTTAAAATTTAATAATTAATATATATATATATATATATTTTTTTTTTTAATTTTAAATTGTTTATAATTATTTTAAATTTAAGTCATTCATAAACTTTTATACCACCAACACATCACTCAAAAACTTCGATAAACTTTCTTCATAAATGTAGAGTAATATTTCTCAATCCAAAATTTTCCTTTCAATCACTTCAAATTCTCTTCCTTAAATTTTCTCCTCAATCCAACAAAAGTAATTAAAAGATGCTGAGGGAGAAAAACAAGATAAAGGTCGGATAAGGAACAAAATCTGACAGGCATATCGCTTAGCTTAACAAAATGCAAACATTCCCCTCACACCCAATCGTCCAGGGGCTTCAAATGACAAGGAATGGTTACAAGATTTTACATTTATGCATGGAATTTCAAGAGGAATGAATGGTAGTACGTGCAAAACTAACAAAACCCCCATGGAGTACGATATTGCATTGGGTATTATAACGTTACTCTACAAAAGCATGAAAATATGATAATTATACTGGACAAATATCATTATTAGGAACACTTTTTTCCCGATGGAAACTCTCAACCAGCTCCATTCTGTCATCTTTATAGGCATCAGTCCCGGCAAAGAGAAAAGTTGTCTAAAAGCTAAGGAATTGTAAACAAATTATAATTCTGGTCATAGTTCACAATGATGTCTGAGTTTAAAAGAAAATTATAATTTTTAAATTTGAAGTTCCAGCCTTTTCGCATGCTGTCAGAACTCTTCCCTCCCCAGCACAAAAACATAAGTTGGTATAACATAGTTAATATGTTATTTCCAAGTAAAAAATG
>Ga0123342_1007404_pt1 | contig 14507 bp, 11 predicted proteins | sample Turbeawhitnodule_FD_89960 | JGI IMG/M metagenome (GOLD analysis project Ga0123342, IMG submission 89960) | Root nodule microbial communities of legume samples collected from Mexico - Turtle bean Mexico white nodule | ecosystem: Host-associated > Plants > Roots > Nodule | place: Mexico: Nepantla...
AGCTTCACTGCACACCCCTGCCAACGCGCAAAACTAAATGCTGTATCGAAGCACTCATGCTGGTCGTGAGCCGCCTGAGCGCAAAGTTCCGATCGATCCATTATGCGATCTTTTTGGCCTAAACCGTGAACGCAATAGCAACAAGCCTGACGCTGGAACTCTCGCCGTGCCAGGCCCGCTGACCTGCTATTTCAGGGTTGTCAAAGCTGATTGGAGACGCGACCTCCTCAGCCACTTAGAAATGCGACACTCAGCATCGCCGCTGGCGCTGATGGCAGCCCCCGATCCGAATGATGCCGCCCAGGAGGAATGGTTACTTTTTGGGGTCTGGTGCCGCTCCTCTAGGGATGGCGTTGATCTGGAATAGCGTGCGCAGGTTTGCCGATTTCGCTCTCTTGAAATGCCCCATATAGAGCCGCTCCATCGTGCCATCGGAGAACATTTCGTAAAGTGCATAGGAAAACCTTTTGGGCAGCTCTGGGAATCTAGCGGAGGAGAGCACGAACGCATATGGCTCATAGGTCCCATCCGCGGAGTACTGAGGTTGAGAAATACAGTCGGAGCCAGGAATCTCCGTGCGGGCTTCAATGCTGGCTTGAACGATTTCCGTATCTCCGAAATAACGTGCCAATCGACCTTCGCAAAACCAAATGGCTGCGTCAGTATGTGAGGTGAAGCCCTTCAGACAAATCGTTGGGCGACTTTTTTGTTGCTCGCTCGATTGCACAGCCAGCTCGCGGCGCAGTTGGTCACCGATGGTGGAGCCCTCGAAAAAGCCCCATATCTCGAAATTCGTCTTTGGCCGGTTCAAGACGGTGATCCAATGTTTTTCGCTCGCAATTTCATCGTTTTTTGACGGAATCGCCCTGCCTGCCCTGTCCAGGAGAACGTCGCAGACGTTTGCTCCAGTCGTTTGAGGCAATGGCCCCCAACCACCGTGGTCCCCCTTGTTGAAATTTTGGGTTATAAAAGATCCGTTAGCCAAGAACACTATCGGCGAAAAAGAGAGCGCGCCGAGACCAGGCGCTTCCTCGAAACTTTTCATCCGCTTCAGAGTAAGCGTGGTCGGATCGCATAGAAGGTCTATGGCCCCCACCCCTTTGGTTAGAAAGTCCAGACGCTGCTCGGCGTCCAGCACAATTTGCTGGCCCATTTGGAACTTGGCACGTTGGATTGCCATCCGGCAAACGTCCCAAAAAAATCCAAGGTATTGGTTCGTGTCCTCATCCTTCCAAATGAAAGGTCTGGCATCATTGCGAACAGCCACCGTCACCCCTTCTATACGTTGTGATGGGACCTCTTGCCCGCCCGCTCCCGCGGCCGCTAAGAACAAACCGATCGCAAAAATTGCTGCCCATGCTCGGCCCATGGCTTCGGCTCCCTAGCTTTACGTTTTTTTTCTGCTGCGCTGGTTCCGCAGGACTTCCGAAATACAAAGCATCACAAGAAATCCGACGATCGCGGAATACAACGCAGCGTAAAAAATTAGGCCGTAGTCAACGTCGTTGAGACCCTCCCGGGGCACTGCCGCCTGCAGGGCTCCTGCCTTCGACGAAGCGAAACGGGTCAAACCACCCACGACCGCCAACAGTGCTCCAGAACCACAAGCCCAGGCGAGGTTCGTCCGGTGGAGCGGTGGTGATTTTGAGGACCATTTGCCCGCTCGCCACCTGTCGAGTAGGGTGATGATGATCAAGCCGAGGACCGCACCTCGAACGGGTGTCGCGGCGTTGAACAGAAACGACAGCTTAAGAGTGGCCCATGGGCTCGAGGCGTTCTCGTCCCAGCCAAAGGCGACACCAGCGTACCAGAGCGCTGTCCCCAGTATGAACAACGTCGCTAGCATCCACGATACCACCGCTACGAGTGCCACTTGCGGCACGAAAATGGTCCAGTCAGCCGTCCATAGATTCCTCCAATGGCGCAACTGACGCGATCCGTCGCGGATGGCAAGCGCAGTCGCGATGGGCATGCAAAAGGCCGAAAACGCCGTCGCGGTGTATGTGATCATCCTCCACGCGGCCGTACCGGTGCTCCCGTTTTGCAGATAGAACTCGATCGATCCGGGGAACATGCTCCATGTAATCGTGACAAGTCCCACGACTGAGAAGGCCCATAATCCGGCGATCACCGTGTACGATCGCGACCGCGCTGGCCCCCCCTCGTCTGACAAGTGGTCTTTGAGGAATTCCTCTACCTTCTGTCGGGCGAGCCGTCTCTGCTCCGCGCTGTTTGTTTGTGTGGGGTCAGATGAACCGCTGGCGTGTCCGGCCACGATTATCTCGTGCTCCGTATATACAGCCAACAAAATGCAAATGTCGTCCGCAAGCTGGTCGGATAGATCGGACAGACGGTCCCAACTCAAAGTTCTCGCTTTGACCGGTTCGTCGCCCCCCTCCGTCACGGTTTTTTTGCCATTGTCTGCCGCCTGTCGAACCTTAAGACCAAGGCGGGTCTTCTCGTCCAATGCACTCGCCAGCAGCTCCTTTCGCTGCTTTAACTCATCTTCCAACTGCAGAAACCGCTCTCGTTCGTGCGGGTTCTCAAGCTTTAGCCTGTGGTCGAGAATCCAGGCGGACATTGCAAAGATGAGCATTAGGTCTTGATGAAAGTCCTCGCCTATCTCGATGACGCTTTTTGTTGCCTTCCGATAGTGGGCTAGGCGCAACCAATCGCCGCGAGGTATAACCAGCGTGTCATTGGGGATTTCATCACCCGCTGCCAGCGCAACATTCAGTTTTTCGCTCCGAAGCTCGTCCCGTATAGTCAGCACGCGGGTGGGAATACCCGCTAGGCGATGAGCGGCCCCCCGCAACCAACCTTCGAATCTCTGCAGTATTGGAAATGCCGGTGCCAAGCCCACAATCATCAGGGCGACTCCAAAAGAAACGGATGGATTCAGGTTGATGTCGAAGGAGGAGTCTGACTGCGCAGGCGAACCTCCTGCGCCGAAGATCGTGTCGACAATGCCCCGGCCCGCAGTAAGTGGCGATGCCTCCGCGGTGGCTTCTTCGGTATTTTTCAGAGGCGGAAGCGTCCTAGCCCCGACACCGAGGTCGGGGCCTCCGAGCGTTGGAATCAACTCGGCGTAGGCACACAGGACCAGATAAATTAGGAGAAATGTAATTGCATAGAACGCGTAGGCATTCAGGACCACGCGTCGCGAGCGCAGTTTGTCTGGTGTCAACAGGCTGACAAGACGCTGTAGTTTTTGCCCCGCTTCATCGGTCGTCCGATTAAAACGCTCATAGGAAAAGCACAAAACGATGGTCGCGCCGACAAGCAGCGCAATAAGATCTGGCATGGCGGTGCGTCATCACGAAACAGGGCTAACGGCACTGCGAGACGGCAGGATTGCAAGCAGTTTGTGCCGACGTCATCACGGGGATAGAGCTCAGGATAGCCAGCGCGAGAAAGAAAGCTTTCATTGTTCCCTCCATACAACCAACACTGCAGTAAACTTACAGTAAGCCCGGCGGGGTTTCAATGAAATTATATTAGAGGTTGCTGTGCTTCTTGATTTGCGCCCGCCGAGAAGCTCCACAACTGCGTATACAAGCCCGATTGCGGCCGAAGATCCACTGTAGCAGCCTCAGAAAAAACCTAAACCAATACATCTCCTTGATGTTATCGCATTACAGACTCGCTCAAGAAAACCTAGGGATTGTCGCCGGCCAAGATGCGTGGGCATGTCAAACCCATGCTGTGTGGCGCGACGGCCGATGAGGTTCAACGCCGCCTGGCGGCCAAAGCTGATTGGACGGTTCGGGCGCTTGCCGCCGATCTGAAGGTGGCAGGCATCCATGTCTCTCACGTCATTGAGTGCAAATTCACCGAACCCGACGGACAACGTAGCCAAACGGCTTTATTGCGCTCGGGCGATCGCCAATGCAATGGAAGCTATGCCGACCAAATCGACCCCGCCAACGGGAGGACCGACCTAGTGTCAGGTGACCATTGGGTGCCTCTCAACCTGCGTGCCGCAAGGCTTCGGGCTCGGCGAACGGAAACTCCACGGCATCAACTCATTGATCCCACTCTGTTTGTGGCCATTTGAGGCCCGAGGAACGGCAGCGTGCGCAAGTTCACGGGAAATCAGCGAGGCTTTTGTCGGCAGCAGAGCGCTCGCGCACCACCATTGCTGTAAGCTTCCGGTTTCGATGCCCGTTTCAGGTCGTCCAGCACCCAAGCGGCATAACCCTCGGCATTCTCCCAATTTCGAAGTGCTTTGAGATTTTCAGACTTGCCTTCACAAGTATTGCCATGCCACGAGCAAGACATATTGACAAATTGAACACCCGTGATACGAGTTGCATGACTATGTACACGTAGTTTTCAGTCAAATTCAGATTAAATACCAGTCAAGACGCGCATCGAAATGCACGGCGGTGGCTGTTTGCTGCTCTTTGCCGAGGGGCTTGGTAAAAATGCGCACTTTCAACTTAATATCCGCAGCTTGCATGCTGGCAACGGCGATATTCGGATTTACCGCACCGGCGCACGCCTGGGGCCAATTCGGCCACCTAACGGTATGCGATCTCGCTTACCGCAACTTTAGCGACGCGACACGCAAGGAGCTCCGTACGCTCTTTGAAATCGACAAGGGTGGCATCGATGTTGAGGGCCAAGGCAAACTGCCTGATCGTCATTACACGAGCTTCAATCTCGGTTGCCTCGAGGAGGACGAGATGCCTAGGCAGCATCCCGATGATCACTTCATCAACGTCGAGCGATCAACGAGATCGATTATCGACGGCACCTGCCCGGCAAATGGGGAATGCGTACTCTCCGGCATCAGGCGGGATCTGGACATCCTCAAGGATACGTCAAAATCGAACCAAGAGCGGGTCTTTGCTCTGATGGCGGTCGGTCACTGGCTCGGAGACATTCACCAGCCGCTGCATGTCTCGTACGCCGATGACCGCGGTGGGAATTCGATCATCGTTGAGCTGCATGGGAAATGCGGTGGCACTTCGCCAAAACCGGACAATCTTCATGCTGTTTGGGACAACTGCCTCCTCGAGGCAGGTCTGTTCGAGCAGGTGCGACAACGGGCTGACTTCAAAAGGACCTGGGGAAAGCGCACGATCACCTATCGCGCCGTGGATAGCCTTCAGGCTAATACGACGCTCACCGACGAGAAGAGCATTGTCGGCGGAGATCCCTGGCAGTGGGCGAACGAATCCTTTCAGATTACACTGCGTCCTGACGTGAACTACTGCATCGAGGTTGCCGACAACTGCCAATATTCGCAGGACCGCCTGACCTATAAACAGGGCGACCCAAAGCGTTCTGTCGAGATCGGTAAGGATTACCGCGACGCCTTCGCAGATATCGCGCGGGAACGCGTGAGACTGGCAGGGTTTCGTCTAGCGCACCTGATCAACCAAGCGCTCGATCCCAATTACACCGACCCAATCCAGAACTCGACCCAGCAGCCTTAACGTCTGTGATCTTTAGGCGGAGGCGAAGTATGCGTACGTCGCAAGCCGCGCGTCACCGAGAATGCATCAGCCTGATCCGGGGACAAAGCCAGGGAAAGATAAGGATGTGGGATGTTCTCGGGAATGTCGGCTCGTTTTTCAGCGCGATTTTCGCACTCGCGGCGATAGTTTATGCAGTCCGTCAGATCCGAGAAACGAAGCGTGCCTCGCGAGAAGCCAACGCGCTTCAGAGTCATCGCGAGTTCCTGTCACTATGCTTTCAAAATCCAAAATATTCGTCTTCGCTTGTTTTCGCCCGCAATACGAAGAGAACAACCTTCGCAAATATCACGGAAGACCTGGAACTCGATACCGAGTGTTACCTGTGGTTCGTTTCAATTCTGCTGAACAACTGCGAACAAGTGCTGGATAGTGTTAGAAACGACGGGGCTTGGCGCTTGGTTTTGAGCGACCAGCTCCGGATACATTATCCAGCGCTCGATGTCCTTTGGCCAGACTGGGGAGACGGTTACAGCAAAAGGCTCAACAGGCTATGGAAAGAGGTAAAGGCAATTGGCCCCGAGGCAGATTGGGAGGCTTATGTTCGGTCGAAGCAACCTACGTCTTTCTCGAGATCTCCCTCGGCGCGCCCTTCTGGTTTGACCTTCTGCAGAATCTCAGAGGAGCCGGAAAGAAGCTCGAAGGGACGTAAGAAATCGGGCGATCTCGTAATCATGGTGAACCATCCTGACGGACAGGTGCGAAAAATGGCGAAAGACAACGACTCCCGCGTCTGGCTCTGGCGATATTTCGTCATTCTCGGCCCGTGTTTTCTAATGTTTGTCATCCCGACAATGCTGTTGGAACAACTGTATCCGCGGTTTACATTCCCGGTAGTCCCAGCCGAACCCACGGCTATAACCTCTAAATGGATAGCGTTTGTATTGGCACTGTCGGTCTTTGAGATTGTCGGAATCTACTGCGTCGTTTCGGGCATCCTCCTTCGCAATAGGTTGCTGGACACGGGAAGCCGGTACTTGGCTTATGTGGCAGATCTTGTGGTTCTATTTCTCTATTGGGTCGTCATCCGGATTGGAGGGCATATTCCAGGATCGGAGATTGTCGGCCACAACGTCATGATTGAAGCGCTTCGCGATTTGGAACTTCAGATCTCGGGGTGGAAAATCGTGGGCGCGTTAAATGTGATCGAAACCGTCATGGCCATATCAGCCGTGGTATTCATCACCTTTATCATCTCCAACTTTGCCTTGATTGCCAAAAACACGTCTTTCGAAGATACAGGTGACCGTGCGGTCATTCGTATCAACCACTACACAAGCCTCTACTACGACAATCTCTACGCGACATGCGGCCTATTGACGGCGGGCATCGTGCTCACTTCCACTTGGCTGTCCCTACCCCACGATTCAGTCGTCGGAAGAGACGAATTCGGCGGCATCGTTACCTCGCTCGTTGCCTACCGCGCAGTTCTATTCAGTTTCCTCGCCTTCTATTCGGCGATTACGGCGTCGCGATATTTAAACCGAGCCGTTGCTCACGCAGCTAGGACAGACTTGGAATTTTCCAGGGAACATTCGATCAAGATGCTCGACAGCACTGTCATCATAACGTCACTCATACCAGCCGCCGCGGGCTTCTTTTTCAAATTCGTGCCGTCTCTCATTTAGACGGAGATCAAGAGTGCCCTACTCGCGCACTTGCCCTAATCGTCCGACCCCCGCAGCAGTTACTTGGCATATGATTTCCCCGTGCTGCCACCACCGACCAGCATTGAATTGCCCTCCCCGCGAGATAGTAATAGTTGCCCAAAATGCCTTAGATCTGAGCGGACAGTAGGCAGCGGATTTCTGCATCCTCGCATATAGCGATGTCTGTCGATCTTGAAATTCGCCGCCGACGACCCATGCCCGTAGGGGAACAGATCACGGCTCTTGAAGCGACCAATGTGTCTGATGAACGTTCTCTATCAGTGAAATCGGGCCGCTGGATCCAATCACCTCGCAGGTGATCGTCACTGTCGCGCCTGCGATAGGTCCACCGTCTTCTCTTCGCAGTTGGAAGCAAATGGAAGGCGGCGGTTCATCAACGATGCGGCCAAGCAAATATGGCCTCCGAGGAAACCTGCCGGAATTTCCGCCCGCGCCGTCGAGGTTACGCTCGGTGCCAGGCGCACACGCGCACGCCACCTTCGTCAGCCGGGCAGTACCATGGGCGACAAGTTCCCGAAGTCGGGCCGAAGCCCGCTCGCCCTGTTGGCCTTCGTATTCGCATTCGGGCGAGAATTTCTCAGGCGTGTTGAACCTGCCTAGGCGCGTGCCAGCCGCCTCACCTTCGATGTGGACGGTGTCCCCGTCGGTCACGTCGGTCACCGTGAATTCCTGCTGCTGCGATGGCAACATAGTCAAGAGTCCGTACAAGCCGCTGCAATACCAAACGAAGATTTTTGCGTTTGCAATCCGCGGCACGCACAGGTGATGCCATTGCAACGACAGGCCTCCTCTAAGGAAGCCGAAGGAAGTGCAACGAAATTGTCCAGATCGTATGTAATTCTATAGTTTCATCTAGATAATGCTTGCCAACTCTACGATGCGGAGTATTATCGCACGGATGCAACGCAGGCGTAGCCAAAGGGCTACCGATGTAATTCCAAGCAGAATTTAGTTTATTTACTCTCTAACTGGCATCGCTGTGGCTTCATCTACAGCGAAACGAGCAGCTTGTCCGACTTACTACTGTGTCGGCCAGAGGTCGTTTGCCAGCGCACTTTGGGTCGCCTGCGTTGCCGGGGGGGCGCGACCATGGGCGTAGTTGAGCAAGTTTCGGTTCTGCCGAGCGTCGTAAAGGACGCTCCCGACCTGCGCGATCAGGTTTATCTTCCGTCGCTGCGCCCGCTTTCTTCTGAACTACCTATCGACGCAACCCTTGTCCGGGCGCTGAGGTCCGGTGACCCGCTGAATTGGTTGCCACGTGATCAAGGCGAGGAAGGAACCTGTGCAGCTCAAGCGGCCGCCACCCTCATCGACTTGCAACGGATCCAGACCGCAAAGCCCTCTTTCATTGCGCCTCAAGTCAGTGCGCGAATGCTTTACCAGATGGCAATCCAACAAAATTACGACCGACAGACGGATGGCGTCTGCCTTCGTGACGTTATCAAAGGCTTTTACCACAACGGCGTTTGTTCCGAGGGCCTCTGGCGATACAAATCTTGTGATACAAAACCATCTCGTCTCACCATAAAGCGAGCGAAGGACGCGCGGAAGATTTCGCTCGGTGCGTACTATCGCCTCCGCCCCAGCCTCAACGACTACCATGCCGCGTTGAACGACGTTGGGGCGATATTGGTTTCATCAGGGATTCACGAGGGCTGGAGCAAACATCTCGTTGCCCGCCGCGACGGACATATAAACTCCGGATATCCTCAATCAAGCGCCCATGCCTTTGTGATTGTCGGCTATGACAGCAAAGGTTTCTTGGTCCTCAATTCTTGGGGGAAACAATGGGGAGGCTTCTTAGGTTGCCCAGGGGTTGCTCATTGGCGATACGACGATTGGGCCGACAACATCTTCGACGGTTGGGTACTCCGGCTAGCCGTGTCGACCCCTGCTGCCTTCCTATATACCGTAGGTGATCAAGGTATATACCTGACAGGAAAGCCTGCCGCCGCAGCCAGTACTCCCGCTTTTCAGGTTCGTGGCCATCTCATTCATCTGGATGACGGCTCGCCTGTCATCCGTTCGCGTTACCCCTATGACGACCGAACAATTGCCGAAACCTGCCGATATCTCACGATTCTCGGGCGGCGAACAAAAAGGGCCAAGCCCCTTGCGGGACCCTCTCCCCGCGGCGCCAAATATCGCGGTGTAGCTTTGAAGTTATCCGGAAGCCTTCTGGGTCTGGATGACATTGTCCGAGAGATCAACCATGAAAAAGAAGCATTCAAGCGAAAGAACTTGTATCCGCTTACGGTCGCTTGGTGCAATGATTTCGTTGAGAAGACCTCCTCGGTTTTATCACAGTTGGCATTGGGTGCGACCAAACAAATCGACACCCGAAGCAGTGGGTTGGACGCACTAATCGAATCCCAAATCCGCGGGGTCGGAAGAGCGTTCTGGCGCGATATCGAACGAGCCAGTGCGAAGTCGACAGCCGTTGATGGCCCCCTAAGCTGGGCGGTGACAAATTTACTGCGGTTGGAAGGGCTCTCGCTGCACATTTTGTCTGATGGCGCTGGGGCAATTCTACTTTGCGATCTCGTAGAAATGTTGGAGAGCGCTCGGAACGAAGATTTCGTGCGACTTACCCAGATGATCCGCACGGTCGATCTCATTGCTCCGACAGTGACTGCTGACAGGTTGGATAAGATTTTGGGGAGTGTTGGAACCTCGGCTAAGGTCACCCTGCATGTTCCGAGCCGCGAGACGGAAGCGCGGCTGAGCGTTGGCATGTACTCAAAGTCGCTTCTCCAACTCATAGAGAATGCGTTTTGCTCTTCCGAGCCGGAGGACCGTCCGAATTTCGTGGGGAAGAGCTTGGTGTGCTCCGGCATCCAAAGCGTCATAATGAACGACTTCCCGGCGCTATGCATAAACGAGATTTCGGTAGACGCGCCCTACGGACAGTTCTTGGCACAGAACGATCTCTACTCACGGAGCAACCTCCTTCCGCGCATCCTAGAGCGAATTTCTCCAGTCGAATCAACGTAAAGCGAGAGGAGTGGAAAAATGACTTCAAATGACAAGATCTCACTTGAAGAGCTCAATAAGCGGCTTGCAGATCCTTCGGTTTCGGATGAGGAGCTAACCCGTTACTTCGAAGTTGATGAAAAGCGATCGGGCCCGTTCAGTCCGGTGCTCGCTCTCAATCCTCAGACGGTTAGTATCCCGCAGACCGAGGAAGGCAACGAGCGGAGCGCAGCGCTGCTAAATAGCGCAAATTTCATAGCGCGGCTCCGTAGGCACGTTGCCTTCAATGCACGGGTCGGCGATGGAAGCTATCATGGGCCAATCTTGGTCTCCGAAGGAGATAGTTGGTTCCAGTACCCGTTCAAGCTTGCGGACGTTATCGACGATCTGATGCAGCGATATGCTGTTTTCAGTCTTGATGCCGCTGGCGACACCTTGTCCAACATGTTTCGCGAAGCGGAATACATGGAAGCAATCGCTAATACGGGCGCATCGATATTCTTGTTCAGCGGCGGTGGAAATGACGTCGTCGCCGGCGGAAATCTAGCCGCCCACTTATTTGATTTCGACCCTGCCAAGTCACCTGCGGCACATCTCCGTCCCTCCTTCAACCTCGTGCTCGACGAAGCAATAGGGATATATTCAAAGCTGGTCAGACAGGTTGCTCAGAAATTTCCTAACCTTCAAATCATTTGTCATGGCTACGACTACACGGTTCCGGCCAATGGCCCGTGGCTCGGCAAACCCATGGCTTCGAGAAACATCACCGATCCGGCACTTCAAAAAGCAATTGCGCGAGTCATGGTAGATCGCTTCAACGAGAGACTGGCGCTTCTCGAGGCATCCTCGGCGCGCCTTCACTACATTGATTGCCGGAACACAGTTCACGAAGACGAGTGGTACGATGAACTTCACCCCACAAATGATGGCTACCGTAAGGTGGCAAGGAAGTTCTCGAACAAAATAGAGGAGCTTTCGCCGAGGCCTAAAGCTGTTGACACGAGGGCGAACAAGGCTCGCGCAGCAATATCCGCCGAGACGACCAGTTATCCCCCGGTCGTTCATCCATCACAGGCAGCTTCCCGGAGTGCAAAGCCCAAGGACGGGCCGGCAGGTCGATCGCTACATATTGGTCTCAATGCAGTTGATCCCGGACACTACGCGGGGTGGTCTGGCCCGTTAAACGCTTGCGAATTTGACGCCCAGGACATGTACGAGATCGCGGGCGGCCTGGGATATGATGCCAAATTGCTTCTCACCGCCAACGCGACGAGAGACAACGTCGCCGGGGAGATCGAAAGAGCTGCCCGCGACCTTTCTGCCGGGGACATATTCTTCATCAGTTACTCCGGTCATGGTGGGCAAGTCCCTGATTTCAATGGCGATGAGGAAGATGGAGTCGATGAGACATGGTGCCTTTTTGATCGCCAACTCATAGACGATGAACAGTACATGCTGTGGTCCAAGTTCAAGTCCGGCGTCCGTGTTCTTGTCATATCCGATAGTTGCCACAGTGGAAGCGTTATTAGGGCTGTAAGCCCGGATTCGCCTGAGGTTGCCGTGGCCAATCCGCTAGCTCGCGCGATGCCTTCGAACATCGCCAGCCGGACGTTCAGGCAGAACCGCGACCTCTACAATACGCTCGGCAGTTCGCTCTCCAGCGTTGAAGCACAAACCGTCCTCAGAGCAATGGACATGCCCATCTCCTGTAGCGTGAGGCTTATCTCGGGATGCCAAGACAATCAAACATCTTTGGACGGTCTAGGAAACGGTGCGTTCACCGCTGCTCTCACCAACGTGTGGGACAACGGCCGCTTCAGTCGGAATTACGCAGCTTTCCACGGGGCGATTCTTAGAAAAATGCCTGAAACGCAGTCACCGAATCATTGGTCCATTGGCCCGAAAAACCCTGTGTTCGACGCACAGACGCCGTTCGCGATCTAAGTGAGGATTTTGCAAGTAGCCCATAAATAGGAGGATGTCATGAAGACCGATGCCAATCACACCGTTCAGCTGCTCCAATCCATCTTGAGTGTCGCACTGTCACTGCAGTCCGCAGTCGATGAGCTCAAAGGCGGCCCGGGCACCAGGTCGGGCCCCGAGGGGATAGCCGGCCTGGATGTAGAGCATGCGCCGCGCGCAAGCGGCGACGCCTTGCTGACCGACCAACAGCGCCGGGTTTGCGAGCAGGTCATCAATGTCTTCGAAACCGGTACAATCGCGGGAAAGTACGGCTCAATTAGTATCTATAACGACGGTCCGAACAGAATCCGTCAAGTCACATACGGTCGATCGCAGACGACTGAGTATGGCAATCTTCGTGAACTCGTGGCCATGTACGCCAGCGCCGGCGGTCGGTATTCTGAGCAACTGCGCCCCTATGTCGAAAAAATTGGGCGAACAGCGCTCGTCGACGATCAGACGTTCAAGAACCTTTTGAAATCTGCCGGCAACGAAGATCCTGTTATGCGCGATTGCCAGGACGTGTTCTTCGATCGACGTTATTTCCAACCCGCGCTGCGCTGGGCGGTCGAGAACGGATTCCATTACGCGCTCTCGGTGCTAGTGATCTACGATTCATTCATCCACAGCGGTAGCATTCTCGGCTTTCTTCGTGAGCGCTTCACCGAGCGACCACCGGCACAGGGAGGAAATGAGAAGATTTGGATCTCGGAGTACGTCCAAGCCCGCCATGCCTGGCTCTCGACACACACCAATCCTCCCGTTCGGGCCAGCGCCTATCGGACCAGGGACTTACTGCGCGAGATAGATAGCGGCAATTGGGATCTGTCTGCATTGCCATTTAAGGCAAACGGCACGCCGGTCTTCGGACAGACCGGAGACAAAGAAGCGCCTCCGATAGGGGATATGCTGCACGTCGTCAGCGGCGGCGCAGCCTATGGAGACGCGGCAGAATGAAACCCAAGCCCCGCGAAGCGCTCAACTCGCTTCGCGGACCTCGTCAATAAAGAGGTTGCGGAGGACAGACAATGGCCAGGGCATTGCAGACAACGAACGATTCCAATCTCATGCATCAGGTTCTCACCCAACTCCAAACGACGTTGGAAGCGACGAATTCGGTCGTTCAAGAGCTGCTTCGTAACCACGAACCGGGCGCACGCTTCGCAGCGAGCCATATGACATCGTTGCCTGACGCCGCCTTCTTCGCGAAAGGCGGGCCCGCAGAACGCGTCGATGAACCTATACTTATGACCTTGGCGGAAGATGCCGAATTGCAGCTTCCAATGAAAAGGTTGATTGCCCTTCGAAATCAGCGTTATCAGGAAAGCCATCCGCGCTATTGGGCGATAGCAAATTTTGACCTGCACTCCAGCAAGCCCCGGCTGTTTGTTTTCGACGTTGTCGCAAAAGAGACCAGCTCATATCTCTGTGCCCACGGGCGCGGGTCGGAAGGTTCTACCGATGACGGAATCGCTGATGTCTTTTCCAATGTTGAAGGATCTAAGGCGACGTCACTGGGCATCTATCGATGCGCAGAGCCCTATCAAGGGGAAAACGGATACTCGTTGAAGCTCGACGGTCTGGAGGAAACAAATTCACGAGCTCGGTCGCGTGCCATCGTAATACACGGAGCAGACTACGTGTCGCTGCAATTTTCCCAGCAATACGGCCGGATTGGCAGAAGCGAAGGCTGTCCCGCTCTGGACCACCTAGTGGCTAGGAAGGTCGTTGACCAGCTCAAGCAGGGTTCATTGCTGATGCATTGGAAGACGCCCTAAAACGACAACGCAACCCAACTCACCGTCGAGTTACCGTTCTCTTTGGAGGGCAGCATGGACACTGGCACGACGAGCGAATTCTTTCTGGCAGGGCAGGTTTCGCTGGACTACGGCACGAGCGAACAATCGTTAGTCCGAAATCTCTCTGGCTGCGTAACGACGGGACCGCTGCTTTGGACGGTGTCCGACGAGGGCCGAACGCTCGAGCGCCTGACGCGAGAAGTCGATGGCTTCAGACTTTCGGAGCGATTTGCATTGGACCAATTTATCCATGGGATTCCGGGGTCATCGGATGACGAACTCGATCTGGAATCCATCGACTCGGACACCACTTCTCTCTGGCTTTGTGGAGCACATTGCAAGGTACGTCGCAAGCCGGAGGCCAATGAGATTCTAAATTCGGAAATTCGCGAGAGAAAGAGTCGTCGACTGCTAGCGAGACTAACGATTGACGAGTCCTCAGGTCGACCAGTCACAGCACATAGTGTTCCTTTTGAGGGCGACGGATCGCTCCGCACTGACCTTGCCCCCAAGTTTTATCCAGTTTTGCGTTCGCTCCAGCGGTTTTTGGTTGCTGTTGTTGGTTCGGTAGCGGCGGGTTGCGGTGCGGAGCCATTTCGGCTGCGCAGCACCGCATCACG
>Ga0123342_1007405_pt1 | contig 14506 bp, 15 predicted proteins | sample Turbeawhitnodule_FD_89960 | JGI IMG/M metagenome (GOLD analysis project Ga0123342, IMG submission 89960) | Root nodule microbial communities of legume samples collected from Mexico - Turtle bean Mexico white nodule | ecosystem: Host-associated > Plants > Roots > Nodule | place: Mexico: Nepantla...
AGTGCATAGCTAACTCAGGAGTGCGATCTCTACTGAAACTGGCGAGGTAGGGCCTTCATACACCTTCCCTGTGGTCTCGCCGGCCGCCTTCATAATCTACTTCTCCTTTAACTTCGGCGATGTACTTGTTCTGGCGATCTCCGACTGCCTGGTCGCATGAGTCTGCATCTGGCGACTTCGTCCTCAACCTGGCGATCGCCTATTCTGGTAAGCTAGAGATCGGAACACGCCAACTTAACTATGAGCGACTACACGTGCCTCCTGACTTCCTTCTCAACTGTCAACCTGGCGCCTTGTCAACTCGCCTACACCGTAACAGGATGCCACGTCATCGCATCCGACCACCAGGGCGGTACACTTACTGATTATGTAATTTTTAAAAAAATAATATTTTAAATTATATAATTCAGAAGTTTAAATTTGAGAGTAACTTTTTGATTATGTAATCTGGATACATATTTGAAAAAAAAAAACTTTCGGATTACATAATCCAAAAATTAATCTGAATACAAACATATATATGTGGACTCATTTGGAGAAGGATGTTGAGTATGAAGCTGGAGCTTATGTGATCCCAATTCTGCCAGAAAGAACCCCTTTTCTTTGCTAGGTGCTCAAACACCTTAGGCTAGTCAACTTCTCCATATGAGGAGGCAAACTTGAAAGTGTCTCACCACAACCCTTCAAACATGTCTTCCTCAATAAGTAATTCTATTTTTGGATGTAATTGATTAGAAGACCGATATGATTTGTTTGGATGTGTAACTGATTTAGGGAGGTTTTAGCTAGATATTATTTTGATGATGAAACAAATTTTTATTTTTTGGTTAGTTTCTATAATTAAGTCAATATTTTAGGGATTCTTGTTTTATTCAATATATGTAATATTACTTTATAAATATACTTAAAATGTGGTGTCGTTGGTATTTTTAAATAGTTTTTAGTTTTTATTCTTGATGAATGAGTAACTCTAATTTTAGTTGTTATATAAATATGTTGTTATATGATTCCTTAAAAAGAAAAATAAACAAAAGACACTATAAAAAGGAGAATGATTTTCAAGATAAGTATTATTCTATGCAATCTTATTATACCGATTTTTTTTATGTTTTCATTGACTTATCATTATTAATTGGTGAAACTCTTCTCATCTCATCTCATCATGACCTCTAGACATTTAAAATGCTACATTTTCATAAAGATTACCTCAAAACTCCTCATTAGAAAATAACGATATCATTATGAAATTTCATATATGAAATCATTTAACCTTTTGATAAGAATTTAAAGTTCTTTTAAAAAAATATTACATTCCATTTTGTTTACTAAAAAGCAAAAATTAAAAAGTTTGACCAGAAAATAGATAGAATAACCTAATTTAAATCCAAACAATGGCCAACCCAAGCCGCAATTTTATTTATTTCCTTAAAAAAGAAGGCTCCAACGTTGACGCTGAACTTAGTCTTACAATTCCACGTTGTACACCTTTGTAGATGTCGGCTCCCTCTCTCCAAGCACCTTCAAAAGCACGTTCGCTTTCCGCATCTCCAGTGCCACGCGTCACTCTCTCAGAACATTTTCTCTACCGGATCCAATGGAACCCACGTGTCCCTCATTAAAATCCCAAAACTTACAAATCTCGAATAACATCTCGACACGTGTCCCTCTTTTTCACTTCCTATAAATATCCCAAACCTACGCCCTCATGAAATCAAATCAAAACTATCAGATGATCCAAACACAAAAGTCCAACACAAACCTTTCCATGATCCGAAACACAAGCGGGTCGGGTCGCCGGATACTAACATTCCCGGCGGTTCATCCATGCGAAAGCATCGGTCCCTCTATCCTTCTCCCTTCACTCATCACTCTCTGCAACGCCATTTCCTCTTTCCAACACAGGTTCTCGTGTTTCCCTTGCAACAAGCGAAACGCGAGAAACGCGATTCGTTTGACCCTGCTTCTCCAACCTTTCCTTCATGAAATCCGAGACTGCCATTCGGGTCTTCCTGATCCCGCAACCCTGAGCCTCTCCGAACTCCATTTAACCTTCCAGAAGCTTCTTTTCCTTCTTGAAGATCTCTCCCGTGAAGGTGCCAAGCTTTACATGTTGATGGAATCGGATCGGGTTGCCACTCAATTTCGGGTCATATCCAGATCCGTGGCCACTGCATTAGACGTTTTCCCTTTCGGTTCTGTGGAGATCTCAAAGGAAACCAAAGAGCACGTTTTTCTGCTGAATGAACAAGCAAGGAAGGCCATATTTGAATTTGAGGAAGAAGATAAACGGGTTGTGATGAGTGTCGTGTCGGGTTTGACCCGGTTTGAGAATCAGGTTGCTCCGGATGAGGGTGATCTGAAGTGGGTCATTGAGTATATTGGGGTTAAAGGGTGGAGGGAGTGTAACAAGGAGGTGAAGTTTTTGGAGGGAGAAATTGGGTTTAAGGGCTTCAATGAGAAGAGGAATAAGGTGATACTTTTGAGTAGTTTGGTGGGGTTCATGAGTTATTGTAGATGCCTTGTGATGGAGGTTGTTGACTGTGAAGAGAGTGACAAAAAAATTGATGGAAGAGAAAGTAATGTTCAAAGTGAGATGAATCTGAGTTTGAGTTGTCTTAACCCCGATGATTTTCGATGTCCAATCACTTTGGAATTGATGAGTGATCCAGTGACAATAGAGACAGGTCATACGTATGATCGTTCTTCAATTCTGAAGTGGTTCAGAAGTGGGAATTTGACGTGTCCCAACACGGCTAAAAAGCTTATCACCACTGAAATGGTTCCAAACTTGGTGCTTCGGAAGTTGATTCAGCGGTATTGCTTTGCGAATGACATAAGCATTCCCTTTGTTGACTTGGGTCGTAGGAATCGTGAGATTACTAGGAGAGTGGAGCCTGGGAGTGTAGCAGCAGAGGGAGCAATGAGAATGTTGGCTAGTTTTCTGAAAGGAAGGATTGAGAATGGAAGTGGGGAAGAGATGAATAGAGGTGCATTTGAGATAAGGCTTCTTTCAAAGACAAGCATTTTTAATAGGTCTTGTTTGGTGGAAGCTGGTTTGGTGCCTCTTTTGTTGAAGTTGTTGTCATCGAGGGATTCGTTGACTCAAGAGAATGCTGCCGCAGCCCTTCTAAACCTCTCAAAATGTGCAAAGAGTAGAAGTGTGATGGTTGAGAAATGGGGTTTGGAATTAATTGTTGGGGTTTTAAAGAAGGGAGTGAAGATTGAAGCTCGCCAGCATGTTGCTGCTGTGTTGTTTTACCTTAGTGCTGAGTATGGGAACTTGTTAGGGAAAGAGCCAGAAGCAATTCCATCATTGATAAGGCTTGTCAAAGATGGCCCTTATCGGAGCAAGAAAAATGGGTTGGTTGCAATGTTTGGCCTTCTTAAGCACCCTGAAAATCATAGGAGGGTGGTCGAAGGTGGAGCAGTTCCTTTGCTAGTTGGCATCTTGAAAGGATCTGAAAATGAAGACCTTATCACAGATTCACTGGCAGTTCTAGCAACTCTGGCAGAGAAGAGAGAGGGAATGTTTGCAATTCTTCACGAAGAGGCTTTGCATGTAGCTGTTGAAATTTTGAGTTGTTCCACTTCGAGGGTGGGAAGGGAGCACTGTGTGGCCCTATTGCTTTCTTTCTCTCTAAAGGGTGGAGAGGATGTGGTTGCTTATTTAGTGAAGAGTCCTTCTCTTATGGAATCATTGTATTCCCAACTAAGCGCAGGCACATCTAGAGCAAGCAAGAAAGCCAGTGCTCTCATTAGGGTCCTCCATGATTTTTATGAAAGGAGGTCCTCTGGATTTAAGATTTCAGTTATTCCACAAGAACAGTTCATTCATGTTAGGTAACCCAGTAATTTTTGTTCACCTGGGTATTCTTTATTTGTTTGAAATTGTAGATACCGTTGTATAAATTTGCTTAACTTTTTTTTTGTACTCAAGATATTATTAGCTCAAGTTTTAAAGAGCTAATAATTTTATCAGCTTCTGCTTTGAGCAACGAGCTTGTATAAATTACTGTAATTCATTGCTTTGTATTAATCGAATAATATTTTATCATGTCTATTAATCAGGAATAATATTCGGCTTTGCCTCTTTTATTTCTTGTCTCCGAGTTGAGCCTTTGTTTCTTTATCCTGATATACTACCATGCAATTGCGGGAATGGAGGTGCAAGGAAAGTGTGGGTTTGGTTATGCTGATTTAAACTGAAAAGGAGAAAAATATTGTTGGTCAGCATTGTTACTCTTTTCACGCTCGTGAGAAAAGCAACGAAAGACACGATCACACTTCTAGGAAAGATGAAATCGATTATGGTGATCATCTTATTGATTTGGTAATTTCTTGTAATTGATTTTTTTATATATAATAATAGTATTAAATGATAAATAATATTATTTCACTTTTTCACTAATTTTCAACCTTTTTTATTATAGAATTTTTTTCACTCTATTTTTTTTCCTTTTTATTTTTCATTCCCTCACTTTCCCTAATTTTCCATTATCTAATCCAAAGAGAGACTGAGATTTCCTAAGCCAGGACCACTTAACTTCAAGTGAAAATGCTTTTTGAATCCAGACAAAGCTGACCTCTTTTGTCAGTAACTAAATAATTTAATCACTGATATTGAAAATTACAAGTCATTAGTCTTTGATTTTACCGGGTATTAGTTAATTTGATTTTTAACATTAAAATTAAATTGACTAATAAATATTAAATCCGAAACTTACGATCTTATATTATCATATGACCGACTTGAACAATTTTGGCTTCCATCCTAAGTGAATAAGAAATTGGGCCAACGATTCGGAAACTTTAAACAAATTAGGAAACCCACTTTTTCATTTTAGCACGAACAGAAATTTGACAAATAATAATATCTGAACAAATTATGCAAGATAAAATTTTGGAAGAAAAAGTTGTGTATTTAGTTGTGACAAAAGTCAATGACTAATCTGAAATCTATACACAAATTGAAAACACCATAATCTTAAAGCAAAAATAATTTTTCCTACAGCATTCTTTTCGGTACTAAAAATACTGCAGCGTTTATCAATATAACAAAGCCGTAGTTCACACCCCCATGAACAGTATTTAAGCTCATAAAAATACATATTTCGCCTCTGCAGTCCCTTTGACATATCCAAAAGTATTTTTTGTGACTTCCTTATTTGCAAAGAAACAAAAACAAAAGCCCAGGATAGTCATAAAAAATCAAAGTTCTAAACTATTCACATGACAAAAATTGCCACCAGATTCTCATGGATGACAGGTTTATCCGAATAACTACTTGAATGTTGAAGTAATTTTATGATTATGCAGCCATTTTACAATTTAGGGTAAAGACATTTCAAGGGTCATGGTATCAATCCAATAGAAAAAGTGACAGAAGAACATACAAAAACTTTAAAATCATGATTTTGACCTCAGACCCAAACCTGTCTCTACCTTCTTTATTTCAAAGATAAGCATCCTCCACATCTTCAGAACGAACATTTCAGCCTCTTCATCCAAAATAATCTGAAGACGCTCAAGCATTTGGGATGCTTTCACATGTTCTTGTGTACTGGAAACAATATAATCTATCAATGTAGTCTCTTCTTCCCCCAAAAACTCCTTGATTTTCTTTGAAATCCACGGTCTCATTCTATCATGTAGTTGATGCTGAAAATGAGCGTAGTATAAAAATAAAAATTTAGAACACAACATCATTTTCTACCTTTCAGACGGCACAAACCCAAAAAATCAAAAACATCTATAAACAATAGCAGTTTATACATAAAAAATTTATAAAGAGCTGTTCCACTCACAGAGCACGAGTGAAGCAATCTTCAAAAATACATAAATATAAAGCTTAATTACATTCCTAAAAAGATAAGGTCCCCATCTAGCCTCCTTTCATTTTTATATTACTATGTTAGTATAAACCTCAAAATATACAAATTATCAAGGAATCTAAAGGTATTTTTCCTCTCCAATCCTTTTGCGGAAAGTGATTTTTTTGTGGAAGGCTCCTAGAGGGGTTCCTTCCACACAGATATTACAATGCTTCAACCCTTCAGTCAATAACCTTACACGATTGCCACTAATGGCCCAAAAAAAAGTGATCAAGGTAAGGATGAACTCCTTTCTGTAGACTCCTCAAACTTCTGTTGTTTTTCTAGGCTCCTAGAACAGTTCCTTCCACGCCAACTACTACAATGCTTCAAATTTCGGTCAACAACCTTACACAATGACACTAACGGCCCTAAAAAAATAATCAAGGTATACTAGTCTAGCTCACAGGCCAAATGAAATATAGATAAGTCAACTCTTCTTTATTAGTTCAAAATCACATAATTACAAACCAAAATCTGCACATTAGTATCACATACCTTATCATATACTGCCCAGTCTATCTCAAATGAGAACAACTCCTCCTTGGTCTTTGGTATCATATCAATCAATTGTTTAGCATCCAAAAGCCTCTTGTTATCTGAAGTCTTAAGTTTATCCGATCCATGATCTCGATCCCTGTCACGTTCAGGAATTCTGTCCTTGTTTTCATCTCTGTTGTGAGTACCATCTTCATCATTTCTGTCCCTATCCCGGTGGCTAGACTTATCATTTGAACGCCTACTTCTATCCCGTTCTCCATCCAGCTTATCTTCCTTGAAATTTGTACTCGATATACGCTTCGCAAATTCTGCAGCAGCAGCCAAATTTGGTGGTGTTGGCCCAGGCACTGTAGGTTGAACAGCCTCCAATTCTTCAGTTGAGTAATCAATTGGAACCAATGGCCTCATTTTTTTGTCCTTGTGTGCATCATCATCCTCCTCTTCATGGAAAACAGAAGGGACAGTTGTTCTTTTCCCTGAACCAACTAGGCCAAATCCCAATTTTTTTGTAGGAGCATTACCTTGTGTATCAGTTGGAGCAACTATGGTTAATTCATCACTGGTGACATTTAGTGCATTCCCATCACCTGTCATTTCAAACCATAACCATCACTACCTTAACTGTTAATAGTATGAAAGAGAGATAAGAAACCACAAACTGAATAGTTAAGAAAATTACCAGTATGATCTTCACGGCTATAATCAGCTACAGTATCTTGTTCAGTAACATTGCTTTTGACTTCATTAGTGACCTCTTCAATAATCATATTTTCATTACCACCATTTACCACATTCTCAGTTAATAGTTTTAAAGCATCTCTCTGACGCTTTTGTTCCTCCTCAGACTTCTTCTTCGCCTCGGCAATTTCATCCTCTTCCTTTTGTTTGTCAACCAGGTCATCTTCCTTCTCCCGCAACCTCTTCTTTCTCTTCTCCTCTATCACACTTCTGCGCCACCTCTTCCTAGAATCTTCATCCTCATCCTCTTCATCATAAAGTATCTCCTTTCTCCTTTTACGTTCCCTTTCCTTCTCCTTCTCTTTTTCATACTGGCGCTCTTTCTCTTTCTCTCGTTCTCTATACTCCCATTCCTTCAAATATGCTTCATATTGACGTTCAGCCTCCTCAATTCTTCGTCTTTGTTCTCTCTCTTTCCGAACACGTTCCCGCTCTGCTTCTCTCTCATATCTTTCAAGTTCTCTTTCCTTTTCTCGCTTTAGTTCCCTATCCCGGTCCCTCTCTCTGCTTTTTCTATCATGCCTTCTATCAGGGCTTTCAGACCTATCATGTTCACTGCTTGGTTTATCATTGTTAGTCTCTTTCTCACTTTTATTTTCAGCAGATTCTACAAAATTTCAAAAGAAAAGTTTCAGAATAATAAATTGACAAATAAAAGAGATAAAGGTGTCCTGATGATAAAATATAGCCCTTTTGTGTCTACAGTCAACAGAGAATAGATGCACGAATTTTTCCCTCACCATTCTTATCTGTATCAACCACAGAATCTCCCTCTCTTGTTTTAACAGGTTGTTCTGAGGTTAAATTCACAGAACCATCACAACTTGGCTGTGCAGGTGGAGGAGGCAAAGGTCTTGTCTTCAACCTTTCCTCTATCATCTTTGTGATCTTTTCTAAAGCCTCTCGATCCCCTTCTCTATCTTCGTCAGTGACAATCCCAAAGTTTGTCACATCATGGGAATCCTTATTTACTGATTCACTGTCCACTTTATTTGAGGATTCTTTCTCAGCCTTTGTACCCTCATTTGAGTTAGAAGTTTGTTCGCCATCATCCTTTTCAACTACACCTACCTGAGTTTCTTTGTTCAAGTTCTCAGCTTTTTTCTGAACATACCGCTCCAGATGTTCTTTCATAGCTTGATTCACGTTGACCTGATTAAAAATATATAATAAATGGCTAAGATCTTTAGATGTACAAGGGAAACAATGTAATATGTCAGCATAACTTTTAATATAAGAATTACAGGTCTTGTTCAAATAAATTTTATGCACTTTACTTGGAAAAATGCAAATGCAATAGTACATACAATTATAGAGTTCAACATACATGGTATGCACCAAACAGAAACTTCAAAAAAATAACCAGTATACCAATTCCACATACCCCTTAAAAATAAAAGAGAACTTCACAAGTCTATGAGTAGAACCTATCATGTCAACTGGATTTCGAGAAACCACTACATAAAGACAAAGGAAGTACCAGTCTTTTTGTTTGCTCGTCAGTAGCAAACTTAATTAATTCAATCACATTAATATTCATATTCATTAAAACGATTCAGATCAAACTACTATTAGTATAGCCTTTCCAAAAAGTAAAATATCTAGGTTATACATTTAGGTCCTTTTGGTCGACAGATAAGATATGATAATTGTCCTATCCTTTTGTAGTTTGATGTTTGATGCGCCAACATTAATTGACAATGTTATTTTGCCACTTAAAATGTATTTATTATCCCAAGGAGAGAGCTGAGTTAAGTCCAACAAGATAGGATAAACTCTCTCTCTCTCTCCCTCTCTTATTTATAATATTCACACATATTTATTTATCTTTTTTATCATCCTACCATGTTTTTACGTTATCATATCATAATCTCTTATCCTATCATATCATGTCCACCAAACAAACCCTTAACCTACAGTAATAACAAAAAAAAAAGCGTAAAAGACAATATTGCAGCTTAAAAAAAAAGAAAAAGTAGTCAAAGATGAGACATACCTTCAGTTCTTGCCCGTCAATATTCAATTTAGTAAGGAGTCGCAAGGCACGGAGAACCCCTTCTGCCGACTCAAACTCATAAAACCCAAAACTGGTAGGAGTTCCAGTTGATAAATCCTGAGGACGTTTCCAGGTCTTGATAGTTCCACATAACTTAAAGAAAATAATAGAATCAGTATGTTTATAATTATACATTAAGGTTCTAAGACACCTACTGTCTAATACTGCATATAAAATACTGGGAAGTGGAGAAAATGGTTTTTTTTTTTAAATTAAAATACATGCTAAAAGGTTTATCCCAATTAGACAATTTTTAAAAAGAGGACAAATAAAAAAAAACCTCAAATTATGTTGATTTAGTGCTTTCTCAAAGCCAAAAGTAATAGCTTCTGAAAAAGCTCTAAAATATGTTGCATGACAGAAACACTTGTCTTAAATAACCAAACCCTGTTCCAAGTAAAGAACAAACTTAAAAAAATTACTTGAAGGAGAGAGAGCATGAACTCATTTTCCACAGTTGATGCAATCTTGCCAATGTAAACTGTGTTTTGAGGCTTCTCAGCTGGGGTAACACTAGGGGCTACCATAGGTCTGACAACAGGAGGAATAATTGGGCGAACAGTAGGGATCCCTGCTACTGGTGGGCGTGATATTGGAGGTATGTTAACTGCTCCAGGAGGGCGTGGAGGAAAGACAGGACGAACCATAGTTCCATAAGGAGGGGGGTAACGAGGCATTCCTGTACAGAATAGAAAACATCTATGCACATATATTAGAGCAGATTATGAGTGAATGTGTAGGCACCATAAACAAATCAGTACAACACTAAAGATATATGCCAGAAAAAAATGTGACAAGAACAATGGAATGCTGTTACCACACATCAAAAGCATAACAGAGATGGCAGCACAGCCAACAATCACCAGCTGAAATGACAACCTGGAGAGAATAATAACAAATTCTATCGAGTTTGAAATTCACACAATGTGTAAAAAGTGCTTACCTTTGTGTGACAACTTGAAACATAGCAGGCTTCTCAAACTATCCCATCCACCAATTGCAAATAGTAACTTGCATAATCTTATGGTACGTATGGTTTAATAAGAAGAAATTTTAGTTGAATTATAAGTTCCTTTTTTATACAGCAGCATGCCTTGCAGCATAAAAAATTAAATGAAACTGCAATAGAGAGAAAAGATTGCAATACCTCATGACACAAGGCCAACGTGTGCATTCATTCAGTTGCAAACATTGTCGGTTTCTGGAATTCATAAAGCCATTGAAGGGAAAGTACTCTTATAACTAGCAGAAAGTGGCCTACTAAAACGAGAGCACGACACAACCAAACATTATTTATATCGACAAAAGAAAATCACTCTTCCATTTTTTTTTTGTCAGCATCGCTCCACATAATCGTCATTTCCAATTCCATAAAAGACAAGACAAGCTAGAGGCTAGGCAAATATGTGCATACCAAAAAATGAGTTGTTTGTAGAGAGGTGTCTTTAAGCAATATGAAGCCCTCCAACCTTTCTCAATGAATTCAATCAAGACACTGTAGGAGAAAACATCCTGTCAACGATACCCCTTATCTAACCATTAAGAACTCTCAAATCTCTCCAAACCCACTCTTCCAAAACAAACCCTTCCCCCTCATAAAAACCACAACAGCCATGCTATCCAGAGCTGTCTTCTACAGTCAGCACTCACCACACCCACTCACTCAATAATAACAGTCTTCACACATTTCACAGCTAATAATAACCATCACGCAATAAGAAACACGTTGATAATTGACGAGAAGTATACTTCCATAGTCATAAAATGAGACAACCATCGAACCAGCGCTAAATTAAATTAAAACTCAAATTAAATGCAAATTTACTGAAACAAAAGAAACAAGAGCTGATTGAATGAATGACCCACCCGCGGGAGTTACGGTCGGAGCTGGAGCGTAACCGTTAGGGATCGGAGCAAAGGGTCGCATACCCGGGTTACCGGGTTGAACCTGGTATGACATCATCGGCTGCATCTGCGGCGGCGGCGCGGCGCTGGCCACACCGGGAGGAGGAACGGCAGGGTTTTGGTAGACGGGGTGGGGCGCCGGGACGGGGGAGAATTGTGGCACCTGAGGAGCAAGCGGGCGGAATGAGGGAGGGAGAAGGCCAGGGACCTGTGGCGGAGTGCCGGCCGGAAAGAGTAGCGCTGGCGGCGGGGGGAGCAGCGTTGGATTGGGGTTAGGGTTTGCAGCTAGGGGCGTAGATGAAGGCGGTGTTACGGATTGGGGGAGTGGATCGGGTGGGTTGGGAGGTGCGGATTCGGAGGGTTGGGGATTGGGAGGTAGGGTTGCGGGGGAAGAGGCGGAATCCGCCATGGAACAAGAAAACGAGTTTGGGGATTTGTTTGTGAGAGTGAAATTTGACCTCCGAGTGTTTGTGTTTTTGTCTGCGTGCCCTAAAAGAAACGATGCAATAGAATGGAATACACAATACACATACAGGGTCTCTCTTTTGGATTAAAAAGTGTGATGATCTGAGTTGGTCCAACATAAGAAAACATGTATGAAATACAATGTGTTTTACACTTTTACAGTTCTGCCCTCTCATTAAAGTTTTTTTTCCTTCGTAAACCAATTAAGCTAAACTAAGAAGCTTATGGATCTAAAATCCTCGTTACTTTCTACTCTATGGAGGAAGATCCAGGGATTTTGAGTTGTTTAAAGAGTATGATTTTGATTATGACAAATGATTTGTTCTACCTTCTCAATGAATAACTTTGTTGGTTGCATGAATAGGAGACGTTTTTTAATTATTTGTTTTTATTGATATATTTAGAAATTGTCAATAAATAAATAGAGTGAATATGAATTATTTGGAAATTATCTTCAAATGAAATACTTAAGTTTTATAAAAATGTTGTATTTAAGAGTTTTAGTTTTTTTTTTTTCTTCTTCTTCTTGTTCTTGGTATATTCTCATGTGTGTATTGAGATGAAATTAGTAATGTGACCACAATATAAGTATCTAATAATAATAATAATAATAATAATAATAATAATAATAATAGGCATCAACGTCTATATTTATCATAATAATAACAATACCACCACACATCAATATCTAACAATAATGATGCAATTAAATAAGGAAGTTATAAATACAAAAAATTCAAAATAGGTATTGTTCATTAATAACTCATGTATTATTGCTCGACCTCCACTAAGTCACCCTCTCACCATCTTAACTACAATTGGAGAGCATCTCAAATTACACCATGAGATTTCTTGTGTAGCACAACAAAAGAAAGACATGATTTAATAAGTATATCTTGGTTCTTATAAAAACACTTCATGCAAAAAAAATGTGAAGATGTTTTGGTTATTGTAAAATTTTAGTATTTTTCGTTCTAAAACGAATGAGATAAAATGATGAATTATGGTTTTATTAAATTCGTATTATCTTTACTTTGTAGGCTTATGATGAAAATGAAATAAAATTGGATAAATAGATAATTAAAATCAAAGTAGGCATAAGGAGAATATGTATTTTGAACTATGTAACAAAATAAAAAATGATTTTATTAGTAATCACATCAATTACATTATCATCATATCTATTTGTAACAATCATACTCTAAAGATAAAAAAAAATATAAAGTGAATAAGAAGATTTTAAATATATTTTATCATAATTATTGTCGAGATATTGAAAATATTTTTTATCTAACTTCGCTATTTATAAAACTTCTCTTCAAAAGTATAGATAAATATTATTTATTTTCAACTTATGTACAAGATCCTGAAATCTACTTTGACGAAGTCTCATAATCAATATGTCTATTATTTGAAGTCTTATAGGAATATGGGTTGTAGCCACAAGATCTTTTACAACATTATCTTTGATGAAGTATGTGTTAGTTTCAACATACTTATTGGTTATATCATATTGTATATTGACTTGTTATCACTACAATTACAAATGAATGTCAACCTTTTTTAAGGTCGTTTAGTATGATTTCATATGGAGTTATTCAGGTACATCTTGAGCAAGGGGCTTGATGTGAGTTGATTTTAAGATTGCACATTTTATGGGTTGTACTTTGTTTAAGATTTTTTTGAATTATAAATTATGGTGAGAAACTCGAAGAATATTCCCACTGGACACAAACTTAACTAAGTGCACTACAAGAAAAATTGGAATTACATACAGCCGAAATCCGTATGTAAAACTGTCGTAGGTAAAAGTTACATACGGATTCTGTATGTAATGTTATTAATATTATTAATATTATTAATATTATTAATATTATTAATATTATTAATATTATTATTAATATTATTAATATTATTAGTATTATTAATATTATTAGTATTATTAATATTATTAGTATTATTAATATTATTAGTATTATTAATATTATTAATATTATATTCATATTATTAATATTATATTCATATTATTAATATTAATATTGTTAATATTGTTAATAATAATAAGTATAATAAAAATCATAATCATACTAAAGCATTTGTTTGGTGTAGTGGTTAAATTTTCTTTGAGTTATCTGAAGGAACCTGGCTTTGAATCCCATTCATTGCACATTTTATGTTTTGGTGCCAAAATTTACATACGGATTTTGATCCGTATGTAATTCGCGTTTTTCTTGTAGTGGTGGTTAAGTAAGTGTGAAAGTGCATAAATGGAAAGGAAAAGAATATAGAAACTGAAGAGATAAGAGTGCTTAGGTGAAATGAAGGGGATGATCACACCACTTGGAAGGTGAGGAAATTCTAAGATGAGTGGTGAGGACCCGCCACTTGAGGTGCACTACTCTCAAGATAAGACCCAAGAACAATTTAGGAGACAAAGCTCGCTAATCACTCAAGCAAAGTTTCTTTTCTTTTCAATATTCAAGTGTCCAATACATGAGGCAAGACACTCTATTTGTAGGAGAGAGTGTCTTGGAGAACAAGATAAAGGGGTAAGAGTGTCATTTGTGAGAAACCTTCTAGAAAGTAGGTCAAAGAAACCCTATACCTATAAGCACTTGCCATGAAAGGTAGGCTTAGCACAAGCTCAATTTATGCTAAGTACACCCTTCATTTATGTTAAGTGAATCCTACTCTAGCTTATTCTTCTATTTGGACCCCCAAAGTGAGTCCAACTTATTTACATAAACTTGTATTTTATAAAGACCAGAAGAAAGAATATTCGATGCTCTGGCCTATGTTCAGCTCTTCTTCTGCTAAGGACTATCTGAAGTTTGGTGGGACATTGATATGATTCCAATAGCAAAGAAGAGAATGATTCTTGACATTCTTAGGAATCAACTTGAGTTGGACAATTGTTAGGCACTTTTTCTTAGAATTGGATCAATGTTCTAAGTCAAGAACTCACCAAAAC
>Ga0123342_1007406_pt1 | contig 14505 bp, 7 predicted proteins | sample Turbeawhitnodule_FD_89960 | JGI IMG/M metagenome (GOLD analysis project Ga0123342, IMG submission 89960) | Root nodule microbial communities of legume samples collected from Mexico - Turtle bean Mexico white nodule | ecosystem: Host-associated > Plants > Roots > Nodule | place: Mexico: Nepantla...
ACACTTGTATATTACTCATGTTAGTTAGTATTTCATATACTCAATATAACTATAAATTTCTTATGTAAGTTACATAAATTATTAGATTAATATCAAAATTTAATAAGTTACCCACCCTAAAAAAGAATTTTTCTTTGGGTCTAGACAAGGGTTAGTTTAAAGTCATAATATGCAAGATCTTACTCTGCTTACCTTAAGCTTGAACAAAACAATTCCATTAAAAAGAAAAATAAAGTAAGAGCTTTCAGAAGAGAGTCTCAATCTATTATTACTGGCTGGAAACTGCAATTAGCAGACTCATTGGAAAAGTCAAAATTAGGTAAAAAGGAGAATATGATGGTATTTACAAAAGAATAAATCATTGGTTCCAGCTTTCCTCAATACACACTGTCAAAGTAATCCTCAGAACTCTGGTGAAATGGTGATGCATGACATATAAGCATGTCTATGAATTCTTAACCGTTTATTTTAACAAAACCGAAAATTAATTTTAATACATGACAACAAGACACCACATATTACAGCCAAAAGACAAGACTCTATCTGCACCAGAACATAGATCAATAATAAACACAAGATAAATGAAATATATTATTCTGCATAACTTGAGAGTTCCCAGCACCAATATTTAATTTTTCACACTAGTTACATACTTGAGGAGCAAGGTGACAACATCCCCTGATATCCTCCCTGCCTCAGTTTTCAGGTGATGGATCTTCGCTCCAGTGTCTAGCTCAAGTCTCTTCACATTAGCACCAGAATCTCCACTACTCTGTATTCATAAGAATGAAGGCATACAAACTTAGAATAAGACAGTGGTACAGTACAACAGCAATAGTTATTTTATTTAACTGTAGTCAATTATAGACTTGCCTCTGACACTTTCTTTTGAAACTCGTACTCCAACTGAGCTCTGTACTCAGCAATTTCCTTTTCAGCCTCTTCTTTGGCCTGCTTCAGTCTAGCCAATTTTTCTAGCAAGTGTACAATAATGATACTGATTACTTCACGATAAAGAAGAGATTACACCTAGATTCAACATAACTTATAGGAGTACACTAAAGACAATAAACAAAAGATAGAGGAGGAGAGAGGGACTAACTTATTATAGTAATAGTTAAAGAACTTGCTGTCACATGTATGAAGACTAACCGATACCCCTCATAAAACCAATAACTCAGACCTATATATGAAAATGAAAATATCAAAGCAAAAGAGATAGAGGGAGACAAGAGTTTCAACAATACCATTCTTCGCAGCATTGACAGTCCTTTGTGCCTCTTGTTCAGCTGCCAGCAACTGCTGAATTCTACTTTGACCCCTGTTGGATGCCATTCTGTGATAAAATCAGTTGGTAACTATCAACATATGCCAAAATTACTAAAAACTATAAATTAGGCATAAATGAAGCCCTTCAGCAACACAAACGAATTCTTTTGCAAACAAACCACCACGATCACTACTTGAAACATGGAATAACTACGAATAAGTTGTACGCAAAGACCTTAAGCTCAACAAATTAGACAAAATAATCCCACTGTAAAAACTTCTTCTCACTCCAAAACCAAAAGGAGGAGGAGGAGAATAATCATCACACTATTAATGTACTACTACATTTCAATTTTAGACTATAAAGTAGAGTATCTATTAGTTTACTTTTGTTCTCCCGTGGTGAAGTGATTCAATTTACTTACAATGCTAATAAACTTTAATAAACCTAAATATGAAAACCTAATTCTCTGGTTTTGCGATTTAAGACAATCATATGGTGCTGAAAGCAGATCAAACAAGGGCATCAAAACGTCAATTGGAAGAAAACATATACATAGAATCCATGGTGATTATACATTGCATCATTCAGATAAAAATACATAATCCATCAGAAGCAGATAAAAAAAAGTCAAGGGTTGATCATGTGATGAAAGCATAGAGATTAAAGAAGGGTGAATGAGAAGAGGAAGACGAGTTGAGAATAGTATGAAATGAACATGAAATATAAAACTGCTGCGGGGAGAGAAGAGAATCATACCTATCACTTCCAGTGTGTGTTAGATTCAGAGAAACCAGAAAGTTGTGTGATAAACCTTTCTAACTGACTGTGTTGAGAAAATCAGAGGACTTTTTTGCTGATTTCGTTTTTGTTTGCCTAATCAAAACAGCACTTTGTTTTGAAAGAAAATAGTTTTATTTTTTCAATAATAGTTTAAATACCATTCTGTAATATTTAAAGTGTTATATAGCACAATTATTAATATAAGAAAACATAAAATTACTATACACAGCGTGATCAAATCATCCCTCCGAACTTTTTTCATTTCATTTCATTATTGTTGTTATAATAACCGGTGATCATCACAAGCCATTTTTCTCTTTTACTCAATTTTCGTAATGATAAAAATTTAATATATATATATAAATAATTTTAACTGAATCAAAAACAAAATATAAAAAATAATATATAAAAGAAAAATGATTAATTAATTAAAGAATATTTTTTTAATTCTCCGTTTGAGCTTTTTTTTTTCTAAGTTTTTTCTATGATAATTTTAGAATCGGAAAGTGTAATGATGTTTACATTAAAGTTATAATTGACTAATGGTAGATACAAAAAAATAATGGTAATTTTAGAATGAAAAAAGTGATTGAAAGAAAATAAAAATTATTTTATTTAATACGTGAGATTTGGAGTGAAAACATGTGAGATTATACTTTATTTGTCTTCCAATTGTTGCCTTAAAATGATGAATTAAGAAAATAGTGGAGAGTCAATTTGCGTATAAAAATTGTACATTAATATTAAATTAAAAAATAGTTTTCCTTTTTTAAGTAACACATATAAAATGACAAAATACTCCATGAGATATATTAAATAAGGATAGAATCGGAAGAAATTTGTGTACATCAAAAAACGGTTATAATGAGAAATCACTTTTATATATAGATATAGATAGAAATAGTATATTAAATTTTTATTATTATTAATTTAATTTAAAATATATAATTTAATTATTTTATATTTTATAAGTAGTTAATTAAGAAACATGAAAATAATATAATTTAAAAAATATATATATATAATTTTATAAAATGGTATAAAAAGATTATGTAACAAAAAATTAAAAGATACTATTTAATTATTTCAAAATTAAAAAATTATTGAGTTACATATTTTATTAAATAAATAATTATTTTCATTTATAGAAATATAAAATTATCTGGTTCAAACATTAAAAAAAGTTATCAAATACTGTATCATTTTATATTATGATATAGGTGAATGATGAGTCAAACTCACCTCTGGTGCAATGCACCTATTTGGGCAGGCCCAATTTGAAATCTCAAAACTGGAAGCTACCCTTGATTCGGGGTTCAGTTTATCTACACCTCATTATTACTAACTGCACCCATATTAGCCACAAAAAAACTAAAATATCCTTTTTTTTGTGTGCCACACCACGCTGCTGTTACCACTATCGTCATCATATACCTTGTACCTTTTAAAAGAAACAAGAAAAAAAAATCTTATTGAAAAAAAATTATATTTTTGAAAGTTAAAGCTTGTTTTAGAAAACGGATAATTCAGAATTATCTTTTATAAAGAGTAAAATAGTTTATTTTAAAAATTATGGAATGCAAGAAGAAAAATCTCTCAGCGAGAGGTCCATACTAATAAAAAAGTTTCTTTATAATCAATAAATCATTTTCATATAATTTAAAATATATTTTTCCTTCACATCAATTTGATATGAGAAAATCGGATTTGTTGACAACATATATAATAAATATATTTCAAATTTCATTGTCATGTTTAAATATATAAATTTTTTAAAATATTCATAATCTTAAATTATTTAATGATCTATTTGAATAGAAATTTAAAATAAATAAAATTATTAAAAATTATAAATAACTATAAATCCTAAATTATTTAATGTCTTACTTAAATAAAACTAATAGATAAATAAAATTCTTTAATTATTTAAAATCTAAAATAAATACAAATCCAAAATTATAGGGTGTGAAGTTGTAATACATTCATTCATGGCAATGAAATGGTATCCATGTAGATCCACAGGACACAACAACGAAACATATAAAGGGAAATAAAATAAAAAAATCAAACAAACATCACATAATTGATACTCTAAACCATATAATCGATTACACAATAAAAAAAAAACTAATAATCGATTATGGAAAGAATATAATCGATTCTCCTAAAAAATACTATGCATAATCGATTATAAGAGTTTCAAACATCGATTATCTCTCTTGAATCATCAAGAGCATCGATTTTGTGATTGAATAACACTTTCAAACATCGATTATCACTCTAAAAAAATTAAGCAACATTGATTATGTGACCTCCAAACATTGATTATCCATTTAAAAAAATCGTCATCAATTATGTGTTATGGCTAATTGGTGATGACTCTCAAACATGCATGCAACTTCATGAAAACTCACACCAAACTCACCTTACACAACCAGTAAACTAGTACAAAAGTTACCACAAAACCACCATGACACCACTATAGTCTTAATAATGATTGTAGAAATTAACATGCAAGTATCAAGTTTCTTTCCTCACAAATCTCCTCAATTATGCAAAGAACTCACATTGTCATTTCACCTTACACACCTTGATCCAAACACGATTGACACATTCTTTTCCACAAGTAAACTGTACTTACCTAAACTCAAATAGAAGTGTAGTGTCTTATCGTAATTTTTTTTTTCAATCATGTTTGCTACAATATTTAATACAATATTTTTATTTTTATTATTAATTTAAGTATCATAATGTTATTTACAAGTAAAACTCTCTTATCCTCTTTTTCATATATCATACACAACAACAAAAAAACTTTTTTTACGATAATTCTCAACTCAATTACAAAGTTTAATCTTGTCCTGGATAAAAAAAAATTCAAATATTATTTTGACAAAAATAATTCCAAATTTATTAAATTTAAAATTTATAAAAAAAAATTAATATTAATGATTTTTTAGTCAATCTTGATGGATGCTGTTTTTTTGTTAAAATTCATTAAAGTTTTATTTTTTATTAATAAAGTTTTTTAACGTCGATCGATAAATTATTTTCAATCAATATTAACCATTATTATTTAGGCTCGCATCAATCAAGATTATTTAGAGAATTGTTAGTTGTTTTTTTTTACTTTTCAATTATATTAGTTAAAAAGTTTCTCCTAGTTCATGATGGCACAAAATAGTCATAATGAATGTTTGTTGAAAGTTTTTTAACACTAATGTACCGATCATAAAAATATAATTATTAAAAATATTAAAAAATAATTATAACAGACATTAATTACCACTAAGAAATAATCATGAACTATATTTTTTCATAAAAGAATTCTAATTGGTATAGGTTAAAATATAAATAGATTGATCAATTGAAAATAATATGAGGTGGTATAAATTAAAAACAAAATGTGTTTCACATCAATTAAAAAAATCCTAAATTGTCTTCATCGTAAAAAAAGAAAATCCATATATTCAAACAATATTTATAAATTGATTATCAACAACTAAATTATATGTATTTTTATCCTATACATTTTGATAGCTTAATTACTAATATACATTGTCAATCTCTCTCTATATATACAATATTAATTATAATATATCTAGAAGATAATTATCATTACTCAAATATTTTGTAATATAACTACTAAGTTTGAAGGCTTCATTAATGAAAGATTGAACTTTGAAATAAATTATGAATTTCATGACCCATTTTTTATACTTATATATTCCTCGCCTTGGGGCATGTGAATCGTTGAGCTCGATTGAAAGAAGAAAATGATAGGCCTTCCCCAAATCCTTCACACGCTGTAAGAAACTTCCAAGAAAAAGTCACAATCGCACTGCATCAAATCTTGGCTAAAGAGACCATAACTTGCATGACGGAAACGTTTTGTTTTATCCAAGGCTAAACCTAATGCACGAAACTAAATTTGCACCTTGCTTGCATATACTTACCCTTTTTGTAACACAAGCCCCCATCTTAGATAATGACAAAATGCCAACGAGGGTTATGTTTGGTGGGGGCAAAACGACGAGCCACATACGCAATTTTCATCTTTTAAGTTTTGATCATTGTTCTAACCGATATGGGTCGGATAATTTTCGAGGGATGATCATGACTTTTTTGTATACAGCAAGTCATACTGTTGACCTGCTCCAAAGAGATAGAAGACTCTAGTAGTATAAGATTTTTCGACAGTCAATCAAAATCAATTATATCATTAGTACGAAGAAGTCTATCTTACCTTTGAGAGTTCTTCATTAATCTTGGGAATACATTGAATATTTTTTTGTAATAATAATTATGTTAAACGATTAATTATTAACCTGAATGCATATGATTTTAATTATGGATATGTGCAAATCAAAATAATTATGCAGATTTCGAATAATTAATAATGACTAAAAAAATGATTAATTTTTTAAAAATTATAGTGAAAAATGAATGTGTATAAAATATTCACAAATAGAAAACACATCATAAAATTCATTGGGATTAGAAGGACTTACAATATCAACCTTAAATCTAAAAGGACGACAAGACTTACGAGACATATTTAGATAATCATCTTTTTTCTAAAATCAGACATAAGATCGGACACACCATAACGGTCTGTTTGGATTAGGGAATGCACTGTTCCTGCAGATGAAAGTAAGGGTGCACCCCCTATTTGGATTAGTAGATAAAGGAAGGAGGGCAAGCGAGGGAGTGGGTCGATGGAAGCTGAAAGTCTCTTCTTACAATTGCAGAGAAATAAGATAAAGAAGAGAGAAAATCACGTAAGAATACATGCAAATGATCTTTGTGCCATTGTTTTTGTTTATAAAATTTGCTATGAATTAATCACACACTATACCTTTCTATATCTATTTATTTTAACTATCCACTGCATATATAATAAACATAAAAAAAATGTAACAAATTGTAAAAAGATTAATTATAAAAATATAAATATATTTAAAATAAAATAAAAATTATATATATTAATAAAAAAATTAACTACATTAATAATATAAATATTTAAATAAAATAATAATAATAATAATAATAATATAAATAAATTTATATATTCATAATAATAAAATTATTACTATTATTAATAATATAAATATTAAAATAATAATAATAATTTAAATTAATTTATAAAATAATAATATTATTATTATTAATTATTTTTATTTTATTTTATTTGTATTAAATATTAATAATAATTAAAATAAATATAACTATTTATATAATAATAAAAAATATTAATTATATAAAATAATTAATTTTTATATATTAAATAAATTTTTAAAAAAAAAAAATTCATTCACACTCATCATATTATTTTAAAAAAATTATGAAAAAGTTTTATGTTCTAAAAATGATAAAAAGGTTGTATTTTTTAGTTAAATTAAATTTTACAAAATATTTCATATTTATTATTTAAATATTTTAAAGATAAGGACAAATTTGTAACTTACATTTTATATATTTAAAAAAAAATTCACCACCATCACAATTTCATTCACAAACTTAATAAAATTTACAAACTTCAATAAATTTTTATATCTCCTTAGACATATTTTAATTTAAACACCTTCAACTTTCTTAACATTTTTTTCTCAAATTTTCGCATTTTCACTCTTTCACCCGCTTTACTTTCCAGTTTCAATCCAAACCAAATATAAAAATGAGTAGGTAGGACGGCTCAATAATCCTTGAGCTTAAATCATGAGAAATATTATGAAAGTTTTACACTAAATTGAGTTTGTGAGTTTTGGTTTGAAATTGGTTCAGCATCTGAGCTTGAAGTAAATAGACAGTCTGGAAAGGACTTTTGGTCCCCTCATCCATCCGTGCAAAAAGCATAACGAGGAAAGACAGGTAAGTCATGGGTGATCCCGGGGCAAAAGATACACTATCTCACTCCTATAAATATCACCACTGGACCACACATCCCTTCAATTCACAACAGAAAAATTAAACAATCATGGACCATCTTCGAATAATACACTGACCACACATAAATCCATTAATCGCGACACAATTAAATAGACACGGCACAACGATCTCGCTCTCACAAACACCTCTTCACTACATCTCATCCTACCAGTCTCAACGTCGAACGGTATCATTCCAAAATTCCCCAAAAATAGGACAAACAAGTTTAGGTAAAACGACACAGATCGACAAGAAACTAAACACGACAACCACAGGTCATTAGCGCACATGTAGGATAGAGCATCACGTAATGTAACACTTCAAAATACATACACAAATTAACATGGGCAAGCATATGTCTGTTGAATGGACTTTTCCGCAAATAGTGAACATAAATAAATAAATACACACTTAGTGACGACGATATACAAATCCCAATCCACCATGTATGAGCAAATCAAAGATCGATCGAATTCGATTAATTAAGGCTGTCTCCATATGGTTTGGTCGGAATTACAGGTTTGAAAAGCTCCTGAATGACCCGAGAGCCTTTGCCGCTTGTGCCCTCAATACGTACTGGTGGTAGACAGCAGCAATGCCTGCACCCACGAAGGGTCCAACCCAGAACATCCACTAGCCATTCCAAAACAATTTTCAAAACTCAATTGTAATTCATTTATCCACCAACCATTCAAAAATAAAGTTAAGGGACCAGTAACCAAATTTAGTAGCAAAAAATAACTTTTTTTACTTATAAGTAATACATACTATAAAACATTACAGATAATAAATACGTTAATTATGAATTAAGAGGAAAGTGAAATTATTAGCCTTGATTTAAGGGTAATTTTAAAAGACAATATACATTAATAACAAATTTAATGTTCTTAACTAGATTATCACTTATTAAATTATTATTAAACTTGAGAATAATTTAATGAATAGTTTGTCTAATTAACAAATAGTTGTGAATTAAATCATTAAAAAAAAGCATTAATAAGAACATGCATGGGAAAGATAAAGTTATTTGTAATTCAGCTATATATTTGGATAAATAATAATTGTTTTTAAATAAGTTAATTGAATGTGAACATTTATAAATTAGGGTTATTTTTTAAAAAAGAATTTCTCTGTTTGTTTTCGTACGCTACTACTTTTTGTATGAAAAGAAAAAACTGTTTTTTTTTTATTAAATTCCAAAAAATAAATTATTTTAAAGACCACCTTCAACAAATTTATCTAAACAAAAATTTCTTCAATTATAGTAGATTACAACGAAAGACTCTAGATACAATATAATAGATTATTAACCCAGTTATTTGAAACACATCCACTTAATGTGAGAAGTGCAGTAGAACTTACAAACTGTTTCATCGTTATTTTTATTTTTTTTTTGTAACAAGTTAACTAAAATATCAGTAGGGAGATTCACAGAAAACTGAAATAAAATATGTGCATGTATCTCATACCTGGTCATCCCATGCCTTCTCGTTGTTAAATATGACAGCAGGACCGAGGCTTCTGGCGGGGTTGATGCCAGTGCCGGTGACAGGGATGGTGGCTAAGTGAACCATGAACACCGCGAACCCAATTGGAAGTGGTGCCAAAACCTGCATAAGTATTTTACTGTCTCAAGCTTCTGTAGCAAATTAATCTGGTATAATTAAGTGTACAGATTTATAGTGTTCCAAGTTCGGAGAGTTGTTTGTTTGGATAGTTACGTTGTGATGAGTGAAAATAAAAAGAAAAACGTACGGGAACATGGGAATCTCTGGCTTTTCTCTTGGGATCGGTGGCGGAGAAGACGGTGTAGACAAGAACAAAGGTGCCAATAATCTCTGCGCCCAAGCCAGCGCCTTTACTGTACCCATCAGAGAGCAAGTTCACGCCACCGTTGTACCTGTTGTAGTAGCTCTTCTGGAACGCCTTTACCAGCCCCACGCCAGATATAGCTCCCAAGCACTGAGCCACAATGTACGCAATTGCTCTCACTAGCGACACCTTCCTAGCAAGAAACAACCCGAACGTGACGGCGGGGTTTATGTGACCCCCGGAAATGCCCGCGGTGCAGTAGACGAGGACAAAAATCATGCCGCCGAAGGCCCAGGCGATGCCGAGGATGCCAACGCCTTCGCAGGAGTCGCCGGCATTGATCTGGTGGTTGTAGCCGATGACAGTGAGGATGGTGACGTAGAGGAAGAGGAGGGTGGCGACGAACTCGGCGATGAGGGCCCTATAAAAGGACCACTTGCGGAGTTCGGCGGCGTCGTATAATGGGGCTGGGGGTGGGTCGTAGTAGTCCTTGTGGGTCAACCCAGTTGGTACCTCGGACTCAGTTTGGATGTCCTTGGCCATGGATATGAGAGTGAGCAAAATTCAGCGGCGTTGTGATATGTGATAAGGTTCACAGGGAATGAACGAAGTGAGTGTATCTATATATATACAAAGGAAACATGCTATGCTACTCATATGGCGTGTGGTGCGGTGGCTTGAGCTTGACGGGTTAAGTTAAATTTTGGGGTTAACTATAATTGCTTTTCCGATGACCGTAACAATTTTCACTATTATGTGTTGAGTTCTTACAAGACATAATCACAAATCAACTCTATTATAAAAGGTATTATGTGTTGAGTTATAACAAGATACAATTATAAATAAAGACATAATTATAAATCAACTTATTATAAAAAATACAATATTATAAAAGGTATTATGTGTTGAGTTATTACAGGACACAATTATAAATAAAGACATAATTATAAATCAACTTATTATAAAAAATACAATAATTAAAATGACTTCACTTATCAATCAAGAATCTCTTAATTGATTATAGACTACTATAACTTTGCAAAAATATAATTTAATCTAATTTAACTAAAATTAACATTTTATAAACTATTTTGTAAAGTTGATTTAAATTTAAAGTTAATTTATTAATGTATTATAAAGTCATTTAGAGTTTATTAATATATTAAGTATATTATATTATGTCACTAAAGTCGACGTGAGGATGAAGATATGTATTAGATATCTTACATATAAATAAGTTATTTATTTTTAAAACACACGTTGTTATCCGATTGACTTTATAAAGTTAGAATTATACTCAACAACTTATTAAGAATCTGCCCCAATCACTCCACCTTTTCTTTCTAATTCTGTGCTCCGATTAACCCCTTTTGAGTTTCTTCTCTACACGGAAAATTAATCTAATTATACCTTTTTTTTCTAGTTTTCTATTTTGTTCTTCCATTATCGCATCCAATATTGGACTGTCTTTTTATTCATTATGTCAGAACTTTAGGAAAGAAAGACATTTACATATATTTGTCCATAGAATTAGTATTAAATTTGAGGTTAGTCAAATTTAACATTTTATTTAAATAATGCTCTTTCCAATTTAAATAATTCTTTCTATTTTTGTATCTTTAGACAATACTTTTTCTCTTACTAGAGTTAATGGAGTTTAAGATTCTCTTACAACATAATAAATATTCCGTTTTAAAATACTTTTACTAAAACATAGTTTTACTTTTGAATAAATGCATTGGTAAAGAAAGAAAAAGAAGTAGCTAGTTTGAATAACAATCAAAAAGAAAAAAACCAATAATAACAGTACAAAATACTTTAGAATTTCTTATAAAAATAGAATTATCAATGGCTATATATAGATCACAGATAATAAATTATACTTTTATTGTAAAGTTAAAGAAAATCTGCATGCAGGCTCTGTGAGCTTAATTTGTGGACTTACAGGGTCACAAACTTAAAACTGAAACATTTTGGATAGAAAAATTACCCAAACAACTAAAAGCATGAGAGGAATTAATTTTTTCCGTGTGTTTTAATTATCTTTTCAATAATATATTTACGTATAATTAACAATAATTAATACAAAATGACTTAAATTTAAAAGTGATATAAGAATAATTAAAAAGTTAGAAATTTTTGGTCTGTCAATTTTTAATTTTTTTAATTTTAATTTATTTACTTGATTATCATCGATATATTTTTTCGAAAACAAAAATACACAAAAGAAAAATTAAATTAAATTTTAATATTATAAGAAAGTTTAATACCTAACAAAAACTCCAACAATATTTTAATGAATAAAATAATATATAAAAAAGTTAATGTAAATAAAGTTTTATATAAAACATTAATTATTACTATTTTTTTCATAAATATGAGATTTTTCTTTAAAAAAAATAAAAAAAATAAAAAAAAATAAAATATATATATATATATATAACACTTTTAGAGAAGTCCGCCCAATGCCCATGTAAAACTTCTTCTCTTCATAAACATATTGTTGGTAACATGATATTATAATTTTGATAAAAAAATTTAAAATATCATAAAAATGCCTTTTAATTTTAATTTCATGCTTATTTAATTGTGGAAAATGAAGAGTGAATGAATTGTCGTTCAGAACAGAAAACAAACACATTATTGGGCGCCACCTGCTTCTGCACTGAACTGCTAGTCCTGTAAAACAAGTTTGAAAGTACAACTAGGTAGTTGGAGGAGAAGGATAGGTGAGATTACTAGATCATGCCATTTTATTTCATTATTAAAATATTACTGAAATTATATTAAATTGTTTTTTTTATATAAAATAACTTAAATTGGAAATAAGACCAAACAACACATATGAAGAATTACTGAAGATTCAATAAATAAAAAATATTCGAAACAAACATTTTTTAACATAAATAAAACAATAAATGTAAAGGAGGGAAAAATTTACGAAGTGCATTAAGAACAATAATAGATGAATAAAGAATAACTTTTTTTAATTCTACATAATATTTGTTTATTCATCGTAATTTTACTGAATTACGAGCCTTACTTTTCACTACTTTGATTAAAAACTTTGAACTTTTCATAATAATTACAATCTAAAAAAAATCTATATATTCAATGAACTCTCCCTTGAATTCTCATAGATCTTTCCTTATTCTTTTATTATTGTATCTGACAACAATTATTCTTATTTGTCGTAAATATTAATTGTTAGTCAGTTTTAAAGTGTAATAAAATCTAAGATATGCATACTCTATTAGTTGTTCTTTTTTCTCTTGATCTCAACTTCATGCTATCTCCTTTCTTCATATGTGAATAATGTTGTTGTCGACCATCATGAAAACGCTTTCAATTAGAAGCATGTCATGTCATATTAATTGAAAGAAAGATCAAAGACAACACCAATGAAGAAGATGTAAGGGAAGAAAGAAAAAAGTCAAAGAAAAAAAAAATACAAGACAAAATGAAAGAAAAAATAATTCTTTGAAATTGTTTCATTGGAGCTTTACGACGAAGAGTTACTATCAACTATTCTATCCTCCAATCTCCTTGTTTTTCAATTTTTGTAGACCTGTTACTTTCCATTCTTCATTTGCTTTTGATTATTCAACTGTGTATAACTCACGATGGTAGGGTTCTTCATTTGCTCCGGAACATGTTGGTTGGGAATGAAGCTGATTAGTCTCTCTTTTTTCAAACCAAGTTATTTATTTATTTATTTATTTATATGAAAGTTTTGAATTTTTTTATGCATTTAACTTCTCTTTTGCTTTTTCATCAAGACAATATCTTAATGCATGATTTTTTTCTAAACAAAACGTACTTAAAAAAATAGTAGTATTATTCATATAAATTAAATAATAATTTAGGTGAAAACTACTTTTTATTTCTATCTTTTTTATTAACATGTTATAAATGTGAAATATTGATAATTCTATAAATTATATGTCAAAAATATAAATTAAACTTAGTTAATATTTGAAAAAATTTCATGTTATACTAATCTAGAAGAAAATCATTAAATACAAATTAATTTTAAAGAAAAAAAATTAAAAGTTATTGTATTAACTAAATTAAATATTATTTTAGATATTATAAAAACTATTAGTATCTAATTTAGTTTATATTGTTAAATAAATAGTTTTTAAATTAATATTTAATTATAACTACCAAAGTTTTAACTATTACTTAGATTATAAAGTTGGTAGCTAATGAGATATCAATTTAAAAATTATCTATTAATAATGAAAACTAATTAAGATGCATTTGACATGATTTATGAATATATAAATAGAAACTAATTTTAGAAACAAAAAATAATTAATTGTTATATTGACTAAATTAGAGTTCATTTTAGAGACTAAAAAAATTATTGATTTCTAAATTAGTTTTTGATAGGGATGGCAAAGCGGGGCGGGCCATGCGAGCTGACCCGTGGCCCGCAGGTAAAAAACGCGGGGTGAGATAACCTTTTCAACCCGCTAACCCGCATTAGCCCGCGGCCTGCGCGGGCCAGCAGCGGGGCGGGGCGGGTTGGCCGCTAACCCGCAAGAAAAAAAGAATGTCATTGTTTTAATGTGTGCAGATGACAGAGAAGATTATAATTATGAAAAAATGAATGAAAGTTCTTCTAAGGCGACATCCAATGTTATTGAAATGGAAGAATGTCAATAATGTTTATGTTTAATGTTTTTTAATTAATGTTTATGTTTATG
>Ga0123342_1007407_pt1 | contig 14504 bp, 5 predicted proteins | sample Turbeawhitnodule_FD_89960 | JGI IMG/M metagenome (GOLD analysis project Ga0123342, IMG submission 89960) | Root nodule microbial communities of legume samples collected from Mexico - Turtle bean Mexico white nodule | ecosystem: Host-associated > Plants > Roots > Nodule | place: Mexico: Nepantla...
CCTTCTTTTCTCAAACTCCTTTTCATTTTCTTCTCCCATGATCGTAGCTTCTACCTCTGCAAACCTCACCCTTTTCTTCACTGCCCTCCTCGCCCTCTTTTTTTCTGTCAACTCATCTCTGTAAACATCCTTTCTCTCTTCCACTGCCTCTACTCTTGCTTTTTTATGTGACACTTTCCCACTGAAGCATGCAAATATGGTGCGAATCATTCTCAGTTAAAGAGAATGAGTTATCAGTTTTATGAAATGGCAGATGCAGTTAGAGAATGGGAAGCTTTGAAGTGTACTGAGCAAAAGGACCACGGAAGAGTGAATTTATAGCAATGATCTTCTAGGGTTGGTCTAGCAGAAGTTTGAAGTGTCAATTGGGCAAACAAAGAAAGTAATAGTAAAAGGTGTTAGTTTCCACGGAAATTTTCTTAGCCAATGAGAGACCCAGGCGTGAAAGTGGTCATGCTTAGAAATGTTATAGTCAAGATTCAAGTGATTGAATGAGATAAGCTTTGTTTTTATTCTCTTTAACCATGCAACTTTTGCTTCTCTTTTGTGCTGAAGCTCAAACCACTGTACTCATGGTTGAAAGGGTCTATAGGGCTTTAGTAGTATTTTTCCATGTTCACTGAATTGACATGTGGGCCATCTCTACAAGCTCTAGAGAAGTTTGTTTTAAAACTTTGATGTAAAATATAACTCATTTTCATAAACCTCAATTTCATAAAATTGGTTTATAAAGTGAGGTTTTAATATTTCCAACACACATCCTTCACATTCTTCATACAAATACTATCAATTTATATGTAAGATTATATTATATATGGTCCAATAACAATTTTATAACGAGTGACCCGATAAGCTTAACAAACAATCGTTATAATAGACTCGAGATGACTCAGATACCATATTAAAAAGTAAACTTTAAACTTAAATTAATCTCATAAAACCAATTTATATAAAATAGTTTTACACCCACTGATATATTAAGAAATATGTTAATCTTTATTCGATATGACATCTCCAATAATATTATAAACAAACATTTTCTTTTTACTTAATTTTAGTGCAATGGTTTTTCTTTAAATATTTTCTAATTACTTTATACAAGTTAATTTTAAATAAAAAAATCATTTTACATTAAATATTTATAGGAAACAAGTACTACAACATGTCTTAGATGAAGTGACAAGTAATTTGATTGTTGGTTTTACATTAACTATCGTTATTATTGATGACAGAGATTAAAACTGTTAAGAGAATGGGTAAGACGAATTAAAATTTTGATTAAAACTCAAGATAAAAACCCAAAAATGTTTAAAGGGAGAAAGAAAGAAATCAAGCCTTTTAATTTATTTATTTTCACCAGCATCCTTCTTTCATTGAAAATTCTAATTTTAAATTAATCATATTAGAGAAAATTAATCTCAGCCACTGTACCTGGATTTCTTCTTCTTGGTCAAACAATTCAAGAAATGGCGTATTGAAAATGGAAAGTTGTTCTTAATTCATCAATGGGGTTTAATTTCTGTTTTTAACTTGAAAAAAAGGAAATCATATTCACTCTTTTTCCATTGCTTTCTTTTTCAGTCTCTAATGATGTGATGGCTTCTTAGAAAGTGATTCGAGGAATTGGTCGTAGAGAAATTAAGCAACGCGCTTTTGATTAAAATTACACTAAGTTGGAATAGGTCAATCTGATTATGTTTCCAAACACTGGGAGGCTTTTGTTACCCACTTGTGTTACTATGAATTGGTTAACTGTGAGAGAAAATTGTTTTCAGATTTAAAATATGTAGAAAATTTAAGACTACGATTTGATTTGGATTGGTGTCATGTCTCGGTTTTATTATTGGGTCGACGAGGTAAAAGTCCATGTCCATAAGGTTGATCGAAAACACAAGTTCAATTATATTTAATCAATATTAGCGAAACTAATATGTGATTAGGAATTAGGTAATGTAGTTCTAAACGCGACCCAACTTCTTAACCTGGTCCATTAAGGAAAACTCACCAAAAGTAATATAAATAACACGCATTTTAAGAATCAGATATGTCATCATATACAGTGCTATGAGAATAGAGTATCGAACGTTTTTGTTGACTTGAGCGTCACAGTGTCTTTTGCAGATACCTTTCGAGTCTGAATTACGAGAAGACTGAGAGCCAATATTAAGAAGGAAGGAAGTTGAAGGACAGATGACCAACCGATAGAATGAGATAGAAGAATCTCTCAATAGTTCTCTAGGTCCTAACCCTAACACTTTTTAATTCTCATAAACAATTGTAAAATATCATTAATTTTTGTTTTTCTTTTCTTATTTTCAAAAGATTTAGAAAAGAAACGGAAAAAGAAAATATTTTATAAATTTTCTTTAAAAAAATTTGGGTTATAGTAAGAGTGTGTACTAAATTAACTATCATTTCATTAAACTAATTTATAAATTAATTTTGACCAACACAATAATGTTATGTAGATATTATCTTTATATCAATTTACGTATATAAGTGAAAATAATTATCATTTATAAAGATGAATTAAACTTAAATTTATTTTTTAATATGATATAAAACAACTTATTTTCTAAAGATGTAAAAGTAAGAGTTTCTCATATTGAAATTAGATTTAACTTTTGATATTTAAAGCAATAAAGTAGTAAAAGACGTTAACTGTAAAGATATTAAACTATTTATTTCCTTCTTGTTGTTTTTTTTCTTCTTCAAAAATACCAATATTATATTATCAGTATCATCATCTACTGCACTAAGCTACTTACACTATTTTTCAAAGATACTAAACTCATTTTCTTAAAATTATTTTGGGCTGAGATTTCAAAATATTTAATATAAATTATGGATAAAATTAGTTTACCCATGTTTTATATACTTTTTTTTAATAATTTTAACTCTTTTAAATAAGCTACATATATTAATGATTCAAAATAATTTATCCGAACTATACTTATATTTTATTATTCCACCTCTTAAAGTAATAGTAGAAGACTTTAACATCCAAGATCATTATGAATTTTGGATAATTGTTGTATTGTTACATTTTTATTATTAATTTAATAGTACACTTGTTTATTATTGTTTTAATTATTAAATTATTTATTATTTTGAGATATGATAACTAATTTAAATCATAAATAAAAAATACGTATTTTTTTAAAAAGGTTAAATATATTTTAAAATTATATATTTTTTATAAAACAATTTTAAACAAATTATATATATGTGATTATTAAAAACATGTATTTAACTAATATCAATATTTATTTCGACAATATCATTTTACAACTTCCAGCAAATGTGGATGGTGAAGTTTTACCAACAAATTATAGTTTATTTTTTCATAACCTTTAACTTTTCAACTTTAAGCTATCTTTTCAGTTAAATTTACCAAACATAGCATCCTCTATATAAAAATAAAACAATGTGATATTCAGTCAATGTTTTTAAATATTAAAAAAAATTATGGCACTCGATCAAAGATTATTATAACATTTTTCGAGCATAATAAAACTTGGTGCATTTAATCAAGATTTTAAAAAATAAAAAAATTACCTGATATTCAAAATTATGTAAATTTCAATACATTACTTTGTTGATTACATTATTATAAATTTTATGTGACTTTTTTTTATATCTAAATATAAAACTTATAAAACAATTTTATTCAAATATGTAAAATTGCATATTTCCATTTAGACTTTTTTTTTCTCAATGTCAACTATAACAACGATCCGATTCTCTTTTCCAACTTCAATGTTTTTTCTTGTCATTAAATTGATCAATTTTTTTTTTCTAGTTGTTACAGAGAGTGTTTAAATGTGGACGTTATAATTTCTTTATTTTATATATGTGTAATAATAAATTAAGATTGTCAATAAATCCATCGAATAAGATTTTACTTTTATTTTTGTAATTAATAAATAATGGACTGGAATAATTGGAGTATTGGAATATGTTAAGATACTAAGAAAGTCATATTACATATTTATGTGAAAATAGTTTAGTTAATAATAAACATAAATTAAAATATAAAAAAAAAGAAAAACCGTGTAGCATAGATAAACGAAACTTTATAAAGGGGAAACAATGTGTAGTACTTGAGACAATAAGCATATAATCCTTTAAATGCATAGAGTTCCACAACCCCTTATAAAACAAGTGAGGAGGGTGTGAAGAGAAAAAGAGGAGGTGCAAATGAGTTACAGAATGTTCCATTGGAGACTGCTTCTTCCTGCACCTCCATATGTTATTGTGCCACCTCATACTAAACGTGAAAATGTATTTTTATCCTTCTTGTGTCATCCACGTAAATTTATAAATTTCGAAAGGAATTTTAAAAAATTATATACATTCCAAATTATATAATTTAAAAGCTAATATCGAATTTAAAAATAGCTTTCAGATTATGTTATTCATAAATATATTTTAAAAAAATGGTATTATGGATTACATAATTTGGAAATAGTTTATGGATTATGTAATTCAAAATATATTTTTAGAAAAATAGTATTATGAATTATATAATTTGAAAGTCTTTTATGGATTTGAGAGTAACTTTTGGATTATGTAATCCATAATATATTTGGATTACATAATCTGAAAGCTACTCTCAAATCAATTTTTTTTTTTTACAGATTATATAATACGGAAACTAATCATCCGTATAAAAAGGTTTATAGATTACATAATTCAAAAGTTAATATCATCTTAAAATAAATTTATGAATTATGTAATCTAAAAACTAACCATGCATATGAAAAAAAAATACCGGATTACATAATTCAAAAACTAATTATGAATTTCGAAAAATACTTATAGATTATATAATCCATAATATTATAGAAGTATATTTTTGAAATACAAAAATTGGAGGTGAGAGGAGAACATATGAGGTGCAGGAAGAAGCAGTCTTTATTGGATATTGGGTGTAACAGTGAGGCCCAAACAATGGACACGCTTTACATGTGTGGCCAGATAATGGAAAATTGAGAATCCGAAAGTGAGTTTGCAGCTACCCAGCGTGAGCGATGGGTGGAGCTCAGGCGTTGAAACGAATCCCTCGCATCAAGTTTCCGAACAGACATCCCAATTCCGCCGCTTCTGGTCGGTGCACTCTCTCTCTCTCCCCTTCACTTTTTCTCCATTTTCCACTTTCTCAGTATTTCATTCACTTCTTTGCCATTTTCCACCACAATCGATAAATAATCTAACCTTAACATCGGAAAGAAGCCAGATACTGAAGTTGACCAGAGTTAAGGGCAAAGTAATATGTTCCCAAATTGTAGGGCTGTGAAGTCTTGTGTTTGAAGTCCCAAAATTTAGAAGACTATTTACTTCTCGAATATTCAATATTAGGAAGGATTAGTATGCTTTAATTAATTTTGTTTTTTTCCACAGTTTTTTATTTTATTTTGTCTTTAATCTAGGTTTTCAATTTGATGAGAGGAGTACAGAATGGATTTATTGAAAATACGGCTTTTGGTAGAGTCTACCAGAGTTGGCTCTTGATCTATGTAGCTAGCTGACCAATCTAATGGGGCATGGCTAAGTGGTTGTTGTTTTGGTAAATGTTTTTTAAAAATTGGAACTGCTGTTTGGTCGTGATTAAACTGTAGTCGAATTAGTGATAACTAAATAGTTATGCATTGTTGTTAGTTTAAGAAGTTGTACATTGTGTCAACCAATGAAAAGTCACGGTTGATATGAATTTTAAGAAACTTATCATGTCTTTCAACCTTTCGTAATTGGATAGCAGTGTAAAATTTCTTTACACCTTCAATGCTTGGCCTATTTACTATTTGAAGTAAAATTTTACATTAACATATAAAGATCATATTACATGTTTTATGTTATGAGATGAAAATTTGTAAGAAGTAGTTAAACAATTTGAAAAATTGCTCCGAAATCCGTGATTGGTTCATACCTGGTTTTGAACTATTGTTTGTTCCACTGGTTCCGTTTGGGCCAGCGGATCTATTTTGAAAATTATGGTTGTGATTGGTGATAGCTGGATCCACTAGACGAGTGATTGTTTCCTCAATTATCTGTTGATTGACTGTAAGTTAAATTACTAATTCTATTGAAAATTTTCATTGCAGGTTCTGCATCTAAGACTCAGGCTTCATCTTCAGCTAGTGATGCTAATTTATCATTTTTTTCAAGTTCAAATGCTTCCGCAACAGTGGGAGGGAAGGCCTCTCTTCAGCCCAAAAGAACTCCAGTGTCCAAGGAAGAAATTGAAGCAGTCTTGGTATGAAAGCCTCCTTCTTAGTGCTAGGTTTCTCACCTTTTCTGATTACACTTATTACTTTTGCTCATAACAAACACATTTATGGGCTGACAAAGGGTTACTGGGTTAGGACCCTACTTACCCTTGCATGAGCTACGATTGAACTTTGCTACTAGTCAGGCTTCTTAAGAACTTCCTCCAGGAGAAGGCCAACCGTTGGATGTGCATGGTTCCCACTTTGGAACCTACACACCTGTACAGAAAGTGAATATTTTCATGGAGGAAGAACATTCCTCCCAAACCTATTTTCATGGAGGCACCTTGTTTACTTATTTTTTGTAAATACTAATCATCTTTGGATTTAGCCTAGCTAGGTATTGGCTTAATTGACTGATCACTACTTGATAACTGGGAATCAAATTAATTTTTCTTGCCCCTTGGTTTATTTATGTTACTAATTTAAACTTGTGGACTTTTTTGGCAGTTGGGTGGCTGCTTCTAATCAAAAGTGTTCTGGAAAACGCACCTGTATCTTGAACTTCTTTCTGTGACTTTGATTCATCAAAGTTCTGACGATGGTTACTTTTTCCTTTTTGTTGTTCTAGTGTCCTGTCTACAGTTTACTGATGCAAATTGTCAATAATGGAATATGATGAGGTTTGAACTTTGAAATTGAGAACCATTTTGTCTATGTTATTACTTCTATAACCAGCCAATTTACCTAGACAGAAGGTGCCTCAGTTGCTTTTTATATATTTATTAACTGTGTAATACGTTTAATTAGTAAGGAAATGTGTAAGTTAGAGAAGAAGAATGTATGTTATGTACCATATTCCATAGGGGCTGTTGCTAATTGCTGGTTGCAGCCATGAGTGGAAAGCTAGACGCTAGGATTGAATACATTCAATAGATAGTTGTTTGATTCCCTTGTGCCATGCAAGTTGTCAAAATGCCCCAAAGGTTAGTCATTAGGCTATGCTATGAGTGTACCCTATTTTGAGTTGAAAACCAAATGACCAATTACCAAAGCTGTCTCTGAACTCACCTCCACAGGCAGCCGTGTTGTTGTACACTGATCCATCACTGTTACATTTCATTTAGCAGTAGTAAAACGAAAACCTGGCTCAAACGGCTTCTTCCTGCACCACCATATGTTCTTCTCTCACCTCCATAAATTTTTGTATTCTAAAAATGTTCTGTTGTAATATTTCAGATTATGTCATTGGAAAGTTTTTTTCCAAATTCATAAATAACTTCTGGATTATGTAATCTAGAAGTTTTTTTTTTCAGATGTGTGATTAGTTTTCAGATTACTTAATCTTAAAATCTTTTCTAATATGAGATTAGCTTTCGGATTATATAATCCGAAAGCCTTTTTTCATAGTTTTCGGATTATAAAATCCAAAAGTCTTTTTTGGATTTGAGAGTAGCTTCTGGATTATGTAGGATTATGTAATCCAGATGACTTTTGGATTATATAATCTGAAATATCATTTAAAAAAATACTTTATGGATTACATAATACGAAAGTTATTTATGAATCTGAGATTAGCTTCTATTATTTAATCCATAATATATATAATTTTTTTAAATTGCTTCTAGATTTTATAAATATATGAGAGTAGCACAATAAGGATAAAAAAATATTTTCATGTTTTGTATGGAAATGGGATGACACAACTAAATATGGAGGTGCAGTGCAGGAAGAAGCGGTCTCTGACTCAATGTAGGCGACCTAATGCAGTTGGGCTGTACCCGAAAAGCCCAAATTCTGTTCAAAGGCCTAATAAATGAAGTCCTGGCCCTCTAAAGGCCCGTGCGCTAAACCGGTATTTGACCATTGGAATTTAACTCAAACTTTGAAGTCCAAATCCAATTTGTCACCTCTCATTTCGGCACATTATCCTATAAGTGAGATAAAATCTCTGACCAAGCATGTTTGTAAGCATAAACATGTATTTGGACAGAGTGTGCAGTTTTTTTTAATAAATTTCGTTAAATTTTAAAACATGTATTTATCTAAACATCAAGAAATAAGGATAATCCGTTAGAAATTCAAGCAAAAATTTATGGTCAGTTATCCAGAAACTGTAACCACCGCCTATGTAGCACGAAAAGTTGGATTTATTATGACATTTTAATTTATGGCATTCCATTTTCTTAAAAAAAAAAGTAGCTTACAAATACCTCATTGCGATCTCAAATATAAAACTTGACTGAGAATTTTTCTCCAAGAATAAAATGTGCTTACAATGGTTGACTATTAAAATTGTGATAGAACAAAAATATATTTGACAAATTGAAAATTAACCATACTATTAATCTTTGTGTATGTAAATATTATTAGTTTAGCCCCTACGTCTTTTACACATTTTTAATTTAGTATCTCTACAAAGTTGATTCTTAGACTGACCTTTACACGTGCGATGCATTTTAACGTTAATTTATGTAAAAACAAATAATGTGCTATATTACTTAACATTAGGAATTTACACCACTTTTACAAACCAAATCAATATATGTACGAAAGCTAAATTAATAACATGTGAATATCGTAATGACATATATCATATGAATGATGTCAGCAAACATAGAGATTGCTTTAATTGAGAGTTTGCAACCTGTCTTTAAGACGAAATTCTATAATTAACCAAAACAAGTTATTTGTAATTTTTATAATTTTCATTTCAATTTTTTTTCTACATTAATTATATTTTAACCAAATTATTCTCAATTAATTTACGATAAATTCTGTAATTTAATAAAATATATTAATTATTTTTTTTCAACGTTCGAAGATGATGACCTATGAAGCTCAGACACTTCTCTTATTTCTCTTAAATGATGTCGGTGTCAGATACTCATATTGGACACCGACACTCGTATGACACTTGTATGACACATATCCGTGAAATGTCAAATTCAAAAAGTATTTGTTAGATTTCTGACAATTCTAATATGTTCTAACACAATTTTTTAAAAAAATACATAAATTTTCTAGAAATTCAAACTTATTATATAAATTTTTATTATGATTATAAAAATAAGAAACAAATTTTTTGAACTAATCATGAAAAACATTTTTCTACTCAAAAAAATAATCTGAAACATACTTGTGCACATAAATCTTTATTGTCAATTTATATAATTTATAATTATATAATATATAAATTTGTATCTCGTATCTTACATTTTAGATATTATATTTTATACGTATTTTTGTTTTTGTCCGTATCATATCAGTATCTGTGTTACGATAACATATATTCATAATAATTAATAATCACGATAATAACTTTTAAAACATTATATTATTTTCAATCATAACTTTTTTTTAGTTTCAAAATAAAAAGAAATCCAGGGATTTTGTTATATTATCCTGGTAAAGCTATAATGGAGTCAAGGTGTGAAGGATTGCAGGTGGGGAAAATTGATGGGCAAAAGTGTCTTTTCGCTATAACCGCAACAGCAAACGGAAGCGCGGTGTACGAAACAAACACCCGCGTCTTGGGCTTGGAGCCGCTTTCTGTTTCAATTTCCAGCGAAGAAAGTGTTCATCATCAAAAACCCTTCTCTGCTATATTCATAAAAAATTCAGTTTTAATAATTCTACTCTGCCACTTCTAACTTGTAAGCAGTAGCTGTCGTGCCACATGTTCTTTTCGTTTGACCCATTATTTTATTTTATTTTATTATTCTGAAGTTGAGTTTTTTTCTTTCGATCTTCGCTCACTCTGGAATATTAGGGTTGGTAAATCTGCAACATGTGTTGATCTGGTTTCATAGTTCTGAGTTTCTGCTTGTTTCTTGCCTTGAGGTGTATTATTGTTCTTTGTTTTCAGACGTTTCTGTTCCCGTAAGTTGATGAATGTGGTTGAGGACTTTTGTTGATCACGTGGAGCGTTTGTACAGGTGAAGTCTTTTCCTCACACTATTCAGGTGAGCATCCGAGTCTTTTTTGGGTCATCGGTTTTTTGCTTTTAAAGAAGCATAATAATTTAGTGTTCATTATGCTGATCGCTTTGGACTTTGGAGTAATATACAACCGTAGTGAGATACTAAGCTGGAACTGTTCTCTCAGCATGTTTTGTAATTTGATCTGCATAAAAGAGTTGCTTCTTTTACCTTGAGAGGGGGAAATAATGGAAAAGGGATAACGTAGGTTTGTTATGGCAGCTGGCAAACAAATGCCGTGATGAGTCAGTCTTGTATCTTTTCTAGAACTTGCATGTTTTTCTTGAGTTTTTTGGTCCAATGTGATGGCAGTCGGCATTTTCCTTACAATTTTTCTGGATGCATGGATTTTATTTTCCACAACACTCTAATTGAAGATACCAGAACAGGATTTTCTCTTCAATTTTAGTAGTTAAACCACAAGTATTCTGGGACTGCTTGTTTTGGCTGGTCTAGGGATTTGCTTACATTGTTTTCTTGTTAGCCCGTGTTAGTCCACAATGTGTTTTTTTTTTTGTGGGGGTGGTAAAGATTGGATGTGGATGTTTTGTGTGTGTTGCTGAACTTTTGTTATTGTACATTTCAGGGCTGGCACCCATGTCATATTCCTATTATTTGCTTAAATGACCTTTGGCTGCATACTGAGCGAAAGTCAAAAACTGGTTAGCAACTTATGAATCAGTTAAGGAAGTGATGAATTTTGTGCCGATTTAACATCTTGGTGTGGTTACTATTTGAAGATAAACCGTCCTTCACTCTTATATGATGCTGTCATCCTCAAAATAGGATTGCCCTCCTTTCTTCTTGTTGAAGGTAAACTTAATGGATGATGGTCCTCCGAAACTAAAAATCATCCCTGATCACTTTCAAGTTCCAATATCAAGTTTAGAATCCCCTGAGAGCAGAACATCATCATCTATTACAGAGCCTGGAACTGATCAATCTTCAAGGTATGGTTTCCTGGTTAAAAATTGATAGAAGAAAGCACTAATAAAAACTGTTATTAAGAGACTTTCAATTTATTTGAAACAAGTCACTCAATCTAGCTTAGTTTAGGTCCTCACGTCATCAACGGACTCGAAGGAAATTAAGGACTGCTTTCATGTTGAACTTGTTTTCTCCCAGGCGACTGTCATGGGGTTCCACTACTGGAGGTCAAGAAAAGGTGTGATTTGAGAAGCTTTTATGCTGCAAATTTTGTCATCGGTGAAGGTTCTATTATATCCTACCAACAAAAATTTATATTCTGTAGGTTGAGCTAACAGTTGCAGAAGTAGAATCACTTCGATCAGAACTTGCTGATATAGAGGAGAGGGAAGCTCACTTCAAAGCTCAGTGAGTGATGTGATCCTCAACTTTATAATATTAATGATTTACTAATTAGCAGAATTCTTTAGGTCACAATTCTTGTATCCTCTAGGTGTACTGATCTCATTGATAGAAGCTGCACAGCAGAATAGATGCTGGCATAAGTGTTAAAGTCTACATACGTGTGACTTTTTGGAGTATTAAGAATAAAAGGAGGACATCCTTTTACTTTCGTTGTTATCCATTTCACTCCTTACGAGTGATTCTTCTTGGTGTGCTAGACATAACTACTCTTTAGTCTTATTTGTAGTTGAAATTGCTGAATTGAGAAATCAGAGAAATTAACTGTTTAATACCTACCTACCTATTCCTCCCCCTTTGCTTTCTTATATAATGATTTGTTAAATTAATTTTGTTTAACAATTAACACAGGTTGGAACATATTGATGAAGTTTTGCGGTCCGCTCGTTTATCAGGATATTTATACATTCGAACTGTACTAACTGCCTGCCCTACACCAGTTTATCTTTCTTTAGTTTGAACTTCATTATTTATTTCACATAACAAGCTGAACTCATTTGCTTTTGCTCTTTATTTTATGAAGAGATGGGCAGCACTACCAGGAGAACCTGCACCTATAGACGATACTGAAGTAGATGATAGGCTTCCTCGTTTTGTCGTTCTCCACGGAGCATGTATATTTTTATATCTGTTGTGTACAGGTAATGCAGTAAGTCATGTTCTTTCCTACTAGTTGTAGCTCTCATTTTCAAGAACTACTTTGCTTTAATATTAATGTAGTTAACTCTGAGCAGATCTAAGCCCCCAGGACTCAACCCTTCTATCTGATATCATTGAAGTAGGGAGTTTACCATGTTTTAAGCAAGAAGATGATGAAATTCAATATGCCTTTTATATTTTAACTCGTCATGGATTGCGATATGAATGCTCAAGCAATTCTAAGTTTCAGGTGTGTCCACGTTAAGATAATATGATTCTTAGTAGGAGTTATTATATTTCAGTTTTACACTCTGAACTGATGTTAAACAATTTTCATTCTTGATGTAATTTTGATCAACTTCTAAAGATAGTATTCAGTCACTTCTCACCATGTCAATGATGTAGTTTGCCTCCAATTTTCTTCTTTCAGGTGGACTCTTGGTTATTAGCTTTACAAAGCGAATGCAAGTTGGAACATGATACATTTTGTAAAGCTGACTGCAAACTGGAATCTGATACTTCAGTTCCCAATGGTTCGATTGAGATGTAATATAAGTAGACCTTCTTTGGTGAGTTTAAGTGGCTCTGTAAATCTTGGCTACTTTGTAAATGACGATGATATCTTGAGAGTAATTTAATAGAAAGTAGTTATTTATTTGTTACTTTTGACTCGAACCAGAACTTTAACGATCCATTAGGTTTAAACCTTGTAATTTTAATGACCTTTCTATATGTATGTAAACTAGAGTCGGTACATCTTTATGAAGAGAAGCATAACATTGAATGCTTATACCTGAATGGTGAATATTGTGGCATTAAGAGGTTTTAAAAAGGATAAAAACTCTGCAAGAAGGGTGGTGGTTATGCTTTTGCGATCTCTTTTGTTCACGAGCAGCATTATGAGTTGTTAGTGTCCAACTTTCATTATCTTCCTGGGGAGATTCTGATAAGCTATAAATTATACTGTAGGCATATAATTTTGGTGTAAGCATGGCTGAGAAACTAGTGGAGACCTTGAATATCATTAAAAGGGCACAACAATCTAAAAAGCTCGTATAACTGTTAGACCATTTCCAAAATTAAAATAATGATATAAAGAAGTGGGAGGAGGATTCAAACTTGACAGGTGGGTTACAAAACGATTTTCATTCTTTGTGACTTGTGTTTCATATCGGAACTTGTTCTTTCTCCTGTTTAGTTTGGTAAGGAAAAAAAATAGACAGTACAAAAGGAAGATGTGAGAAATTAGTGAAAAATATATTTTTTGATTGGAAAGAAATAAGTGAACTATTTATTTATTATCATTAGTATTTTTTTTTTTTCATTAGTTATTACTATACATTATTTCGATAAAAAAAACAAAAAAATAGATTGACAGGTAGTTACTCAATTGATTATGAGGGGTTAAAATAATTTTCGAACACATTTTTTGGCCTAACATGCCGTATTGAAGAAAAAATTCCACGTTTTTGTGAAGAATCTTGAGAGAGAAGTTGATGGAGAGGGTTTCAATTTTTTTTGGCTCTTTCTTCCTGCACCTAACAAATTTCTTCCTACACCCCTTTAGTTTACACCCCATTAGTTTGAAATAAAACTGTTTTACTATTGTTATTTCCAAAATATTTTCAGAACATATTTTCTGGAATACATTTTATTAATTCTGGATTTACCCATCTTGAAATAAAAAAAAATGTATTCCGGAATTTTACCATTAGAAATTCATTTATGAAAGAAAATGACTTGTAAATTATAGAATGGAGAAGCAAAGTTTGTATAATATATTTCAAAATATATAAATTGAATTGAAAAATACATTTTAAAATGTAAAATTTAAACTTATGTTTTAAGAGATAGTTTTCTCCTTTCAGGCCCTGTTTGGATTGGGGTGGGGATTTGTGGGGAGGGGAGAGAGTGAATTAGAGAGGATTAAAAAGGATGTGTGAGGTTGTTTGGATTGAGAGATGGTATAGTGGATTTGTGAGGATTGTTTATTGAAATTTGTGAGTGACGTGATAGTTAGAAGATAATTTAGAAATTATTTTAAAAATATAAAATGTAAATTTACAAATTTATCCTTGTCAATAAAAAATATTTTAATAATGAGTTATGATATATTTTTTGTAAGTTTGAGTTAATTATTTTTTCCAATATATAATATTTATAATTACTCTTATTTTCTAAAAAATAATAATTTTGTATTAAATTCAAATAAATTTATAAATATTTAAAGTATAAATATAAATATAATAAAAGTATAAATATATTTATAAAAATTAAAAACAATAAA
>Ga0123342_1007408_pt1 | contig 14504 bp, 9 predicted proteins | sample Turbeawhitnodule_FD_89960 | JGI IMG/M metagenome (GOLD analysis project Ga0123342, IMG submission 89960) | Root nodule microbial communities of legume samples collected from Mexico - Turtle bean Mexico white nodule | ecosystem: Host-associated > Plants > Roots > Nodule | place: Mexico: Nepantla...
AATTATAGAATCTCATGATTAGTATCCTACCTAATTAGATTGTAATTTGGGAGAGAGAAACTCCCTATATATTTCCTATACATGAGTGATGTAATATACACATAAGAATAAAAAACATCTCTTTTTCTTACCATTTTTATCATTTTCTTATAACTTGTGTTTATAATAATTTCAATCTGTTTGATGGTTAAAAAAAAAATCACATAATAGTAGCTACTCCAAAGTCAATGCAGTAGGTCTTCTTGACGTGCAGTGATAGTAATCAAAATTGAAATAAAGAAACAATGAGTTGTCTAAACTTATTTACAGTGAATGCTGAAGTATACACGTCTAGTAGCTGGAGAAAATGAGAAGGAATTGAGACAGTGGTTGAATCAGTCAAAGCAAAGTGTCATGTCCTAATATTATCCATTCTCAAACTATTCAAATTTTAGCATATTTTGAATTATTCATCATACATCTTCAAATTTTATACATTCTGGACACTGAATCTCCAACCATATAAATTATAAGTTTCGAAACAAATTTTTCGGGAAAAAATGTGTTGTTTAAAAAGTAATCGGAAGGAAATAAAGGAATGTAAAAATAGAATCCCGGTTTCTCTGAGAATGAAACTATGTTTGAATAAGTTTCTCCAAAATGATTTTTGGATGGGAAATAAAAAAAACTAACTTTTTCATAAATTAATATTAGTTTATGTATAAATTTCCAGTCCTCATATATATTTCTCTAAAAGTCTCTTATTTTGATTTTTATCTTATGTACAAAGTCTCCTTTTGAAAAACTGGTTTAAATTAGCCGTTGAATTTTGTGTAAGGAACTGTTCAATGTTGGTCCAACAAATTCTTCATGCACCTCTCTATATTATTAATTATGAAAAGTTGGTTTTAACTTTTTTAAAACTTTTTAAATAATTTTAATTGAAGTATAACTTCATTTTTTAAATAACTTCAGTTGTACCTCCATACCTTTTTTTCAGTTTAAGTGAGTAGTTCTATCATTTTAGTGTGTGAGAAAGTTGGTGAGAAGATTCATTGTACTCGACATTCTCTTGTGCGAAAATATTTTTTGCTTTAGTTTTGTACTTTATTTTTGCACTTTGTTGTTCTTTTTTTTTGGTTTTGTAGCTTCCAGAAACATGAAAAAAAATAAACGAACAAAAATACAACCACCACCAGTAAAAACATCACAAAACTTATATCAACCATCAATGTTCACCACCAATCATCACAAACAACCTCCATCACTTAAAAATGAAGAAGAAAACGTCATATTCTTCACTATATTCAGAAAGGTATTGTTGAAATTAAAAACCCTAAACCCTAAATCCTAAACCCGAAGAAGAAAACGTCATATTCTTCACTATATTCAGAAAGGTATTGTTGAAATTAAAAAAAGTATGGAGGTGGAAAGAGAATTTGCCAACTGGAATATGGTATTTGCTTGGGTTGAAAATAAGACAAATTGTTAAATGAGCAAAAAATTATAATAAAATAAATAATTTTTTTTTAAAACTCATGATAGAGAACGTGCATCACATGAAAAATAACATAGAATAAAAAAAAAGTAAAAACATATAGAAATTAGACTAAATTTATATGAAAAAAATAAAAAATAAATAACTTTCCAAGAGTAGTTAAACAATTATATTAGAAGTATAAACTATAAAAATAAAAGATAATAATAAAAAAAAATCTTCTTTAATACGAAACTTCAAGACAACAAAGAGAAAAAATTCTCTCCTTTATTTTGAAAGTGTATTTTTAATTTACTTGTGTATGAAATACATAATAAAAAGTGATTATTAAATTATTCTTAAAATTATAATAGTGGTGATTATTTTAGCCTAAAATATGAAAAATAAGTCGGTGTTTGAAGTTAATAATTGGGAGTGATTTCAATCCTTGATGTAGATGGTTTGTGAATTTAATCCTTGATTTTGACCACTATAAATCATGTTGATCTGTTTTGATATACATCACCCAAGTCAACCAAGTCAAATTGGGACATTATTAGTGGTGGTTGTTAAATTCATAAATTATATTGTCTTACTTTGAAACTATCTAATTCACTGTTTGTTTCGATTTTAAGAATTTCAATGATTAAATTATGCACAAATTTTAGAAATTTTTATGAATGTATTTTTAACATATAGTTTTGAATAATTTTTGTTCAATTTTTTTATTGGAAATTAGAGTGTTAAGAATAATAGTATATTCTACAACTAATTTAATAATGTGAAATTTTAGTTTTAATTGTAATTGGTGATAAACATAGTCAGAAATCGTACATTAAATTTTATCCTTTATTTAACTATTATTAAAGTTAGGGTTATCTTTGCTCTTTTGCAATTTGTGAACTAATGTATGCTTGTAATTAAAAAATAATAATTTAATGTACTACTCCAATCATAAATGTTTGTGTCTTTGTGGCGAAACCTTTTTTTTTTTTCGTATCTTATCTTTTGTTCTACACTATAAAGTTCTAAATTTTAAATTTTAAAATTTAAATTTAAAGTTTCAAATATCACTATGTAGTATAATAGTTAAATAATATTTTGAGATATAAATGAATATTTGTATGAGATAACATCATAGGACAAATGATCATCAATATGATGGAGTGAATTAACTTTATGCTCAAGAAGATAACGACTTTCTATTTCTTTCTGGTCATGACAACATATATTTGCTATATACTAAGTTCATCACAAATAAAGGAAGAGAGGTGAAAATCATGATTACACTTGGTCATGTATACTTGAAAGTGATAAGCAAGACATTGAAAATGCATAAACAAAGACAAACATTCATGGGTGTTAATCTTTGACAAGAGGAGCACACAATATGTAGTGTAGGAGACAAAAAAAACCCAACAAAGGTCCAACTAGTTGGATGATTAACAATAAGGCTAGATGATTTATAGTATGACGATGAGAAGTTCTAAAAGGTTCACTTGTCATGTTTGCATGTGTTTGTTACATGCAAATATGCATATAATGATTCTTGGGATGTACATACACCTTGGAACAAGTATCTAATTAAGATGTGACAGATTATTTGAAGATCTTAGACATGTAGACTATTTGTCATGTTTGCATGTGCTTGTTGCATGCAAACTTGCATACCGCAATTCTTGGGATCCTTTACACCTTGGCACAAGCATGTAAGGTGTATGAAGGATTCTTTTAAAAACTATTTGTCATGTTTGCATGTATTTACTTCATGCAAACATTCATACCACAATTTTTGGAATGTACATTGCTCCTCTACACCTTGAAATAAGTATCTAAGGTGTATGAAAGATTCTTTGGAGAACAAAGTCATGAAGACCATTTACCAACTTACAATGGACCAATTTTATGCTCAAACCTTCAAATGAAAAGAATTTGAAAGGGTGGATTCGAGTCAAGAAGGATAAAAACCAAAATGGATATTAGAACAAATTCATACTAAAAATTGTTTTTATTGTCACACACACATACATACGTAGACACGCTACATTGCTCAGGCATTCACTCTACATCATTATTTTTTTTTATTTTAAATTAATTGTATTTCAAGTATCATTTTTACAATTATTTGATGAATATACTTTTTATTTGTGTCTTTTGTACAATTATTATTTCTTGTTTCACTATTGATCATAAAAAAATATTTTGTAAATTGTAAAAGCATTTTAAAAACCAATTAATTTTTTTAAATAAGAATCAATTTCAAGTTCTTAATATTACTTTAAAAATGTTGAATGTTATGTGTATGATATTTTTAATATCACAATTTTTATAATAATTTTTATTGCATGGAATGAAGAAACAACAATAAATGTAGTTCTATTTCATAATAAAGAGTTGCACAATCATCCAAACTTTACTTTTATTCAAGACACACTTATTAAAAATCCACACCACAAATAAAGAATCTCACAACCACCAATGTTTTGTGAATAGCTCATCATTTAGTGCATGTTAAATTTAGTGTGTTCATGTTCATAATGTTGCTTTAACAATACACATAGATCGTGTTTATTTGTCACTAAATTAACTTTGAACTATATATTGAACCATGTTTGAAATTAAAACATTTGAGTCAAAATCACTCTCAACCCTATTCAAACAAAGTTAGCGTCTTGTTTATAATATTCATCTACATATAAAGCAATTTTGAATCACAAATATTAAGAATTGTTTCAATTATTATCTCACAACTAAGTTTGCAAATGGCTAAATAACACAACACGAGGAAGGTGTCTAATCTCAATTTGTTTCTCCTAAATTTTTTAGGATCTATAGAATTAAAACATCACTAATTTGAAGGAAATAGGTTGCAATGCTTTGGGAAATCCTAAAAGTTGTATTATCGTCAATCTAAAGTCACACATGGCATTCTAATTAAGTATAATGCTATTAAAGTCCTCAATGTCCATGTAGCACAAATGATTGCTTGTAAGTCTTAATTTCGTTTCAATACCATGAATGAACTATAAGCTAAGTTTAAAAGATCTACAAAAGAAATTATGATGTTTTTAAACCCACCTAATGCAAACTCTTCCACTAATCCTAACATCATCACTTCCAAAACAAAAAAACTTTACTTTACTAGTGAGCCACCAAAATGGAAAATCAAAATGATTATGACAATATTTACAAATGTTGCACCCTAAAACAATGATAATCCAACACAATTGTTCTTTAATAAACTACACAACATTACCAAATTACAATAAGAGAGGGATGATAAATAAGTCACAAAAATCAACTATCAATGTATGGTTCGCATTGTTAATAGATAATCATCCACGACTTAGTACAAATCAAAATTAAAGTTAACATGACACAAATTATCAAGCATTGAAAAAATAGTTAACCTCTACACTCAAGAATGCAATGTGAATAATTATGAAAACAATATATGATTGTTTTTTTTCAAACCAGATATTTACGCATCTCAACAAGACAATATCAAATAACTTGATTGAATGTGTATTTTTTTATTTGAATTATGTTTATGTTCTTTCAATAAAATTTATTTTACTTTTATATATCTTTAATTTCAAATAAATAAAATTTCAATTACTCTTATGTAAATATTTTAATCTATTTACATTTAAATGTTTCATCATTAAATGTAATTTGATATATTCTTTAAATTAATTTTCTTAAAATTAAACTTAAATTTATTATACTTCAGTAAATATACAAAATTATATGTTAAATAACTATTTTACGGAAATTAGATGTTTATTAATTATAGATCTATTTTAATTTTGAAATATTTTTTACATATTTAAAGTTAAACTTCTTACCACATTGTTTATTAATATTTTTTAACTTTTATACAAAAAGTTATAAAAAGTTATTTAGTAATGATTTAAAATGTAATTAATAATCTATGAAAATTATTAATATAAATTTAAATTAATATTTACTTATTTTAATAGTTTAATTTTATTATTTTTAATTTATGGTATTATTTTAAATCATAAAACATAAAAAATCTAAAATAAAATATTTATTATTTATTTTTTAAAATTATCCTTCTATTTTTTTAATTTTTTGGAAAAGAAAAAAGGACTAAAATTTGGTTTTCGAATAATCCAATTCTGATGGATTTGTCGACAATAGAGACCATTTTTTACACTTGAAAATTCGATTCTATGTAAACCAAATTTTGAATTGGGGGTTTATTTTTGTAAATAAAGTCGAGGTTGGTGTATTTGGATAATTTTGTAAAGGAAATTATTTAGTAAAAAAAAAAAAATCATTTTCATGCTTAATGTTAAATGGTTTGTGAATTTGATCCTTGAGTTTGACTACTATAAGTCTTTTTGGTCTAATTTGATGTACAACACCCAATTCAATCTCTAATTTCATAATACAACCTTCAATTTGGTTCGTAGCAACCAAATGAACCAATGGTTGTGAAATTCAAACATTAGACTATTTCTTGCACCTCCATATGTTCTTTTTTTTCACTTCCATAAATTTTCATATTTTCAAAAGTATCATTCTGTAATATTCTGGATTATGTAATTTGGAATTTTTTTTTTAAATTCGTAATTAGCTTTTGGATTACGTAATCCAAAAGCCTTTTTTTCAGATGCATGATTAGTTTTTGAATTACATAATTTGGAAGTCTTTTTTCAAATGTGTGTCCAGATTACATAATCCATAAGCTACACTATGGGGATGACACAAGAAGAATAAAAAAGTATTTTCACATTTTGTATGGAGTGGCAAAAGAACAGAAAGAAACAGTCCAAACATTATAGGGTCTTTTTTTTATCAAAACATTATAGGATTTACTTTTTTTTTATAAAAAATTTTCATGTTAGGCATCAATATATTACTTAACATCTCAATTAGACATTATAGGATTTACTTTGCAATCTGTTTAATTCACTATTTCTTTCTATTTTTAAGAATCTCAAGGATTATATCATGCATAAATTTTAGAAGAATATCAAGCATGTAACTTTTTAGCATATAAATTTGAATGTTTTGTGTTAAAATTGATTGAAAATAAAAAAAAGTTTAGTAGATTTTAGTTGTAAAAATTTAATTTTAATTGGTGATAAACATAGAGAGCAATTGTACAATGATTAAAAAAATTAATTTAATGTATTACTCCAGCCATAAATGTTTGTGTATTTGTGGTGAGCCCTTTTCCATCCCAAGTACCTCATCTGATTCTGCCTCTGCAGCATTCTTAAGGAAGCTAAAGTTCCCAATGCCACCATGTGGGACCCCTTAAGGACAATGGCCCACATAAGGACACCATGCCACTTTTCCACTCATAATTGCAATCTCTTTTTTTCATTCTATGCACACTTTATTATGTACAAACATTGTGGATTACAGACACCAAAAACATGATTAATGATTCATACTTTGTGTATCTTGAAGCTCACAACACCCCATAGGATTGCTTCATTGATTAAGCCAATAGCCAGAAATCTTTGTGACGCTTAGTAGTAATCATGTATCCTCCACTCTTCTTGCTTTTTCTTCTCACAGCAATGGCCATGCAATGTGCATTCTGAATGCAGTACTCTACCACCCCACCACTCACTCTGTGCCCTGCCCACATCATTAGAAGACGCCATGTTGTGGACCTCTTCTTCTGCCCCAAAACCAGAAGTGCCACCCCTTGCTTTTTCGCCTCCTCCACTATTTTTTGACCCTTTTCCTTTCCCTCTATCACTGCAATCTCAGTTTGTACCTATCAGAATCATGTAGTTAACTCAAACTTTAATTACCACTTTACATCACTTTGAGTAGTACATATGCATGCCTCACTTATTAGCATTCATGATTTTCCAACATCATAATTCAAAGGAATTGTGAATGTGCAATTTTGATTGAAAATCCAAAGAAATTCAACAGTTTTTTACATGGGTCACCTACTTTTTGTAGCATTTTGAGCCACATTAGAACAAGGTGTTTGATAGGACTAAGGGTATGTACCATAAGCCACAAAGTCTAAAGGGAACTAATTAAGCTCACCTCAGGTCTCTTTACTTGACAAATGTTCTTGAAGGAGGAAGCAAGTTCATTAGCCCTTGGAGCTATTTCCTTGCTGGACTCTTCATCATCGGTGCCTGCTACATTGTGTTAACCAAGTTCAATCACTTTCTTTCTTAACAAATAAGTCAAAGTTGAATGGGAAAACAAAAGCATGGTATGATCAGTTTTTGCACCTTGTTTATTAGAAGGCTTCATGACATGAAGAAGAACTATAGTGTCCTGGTTCTGAACTGTGTGAGTGAGTGCCCACTGCACAGCACCCTTGGCCTCAAGGCTGGAATCAACCACAATCATGATCTTCCTACCAATCACAGACCCTGGTTTCACCCCTTCATCAGATTTCTCCTCGCATCCATTGCAAGAACTCTCAGTTTTCTGATGAATTGTGGTGACACTTGTGGTGTAGTCGTGCTTGTTGGCTTGTACAGGTGGTGAACGCACCCTAGCATGAGGCCTAATTCTGTTGAGGCAGAAGCCTGGTAACCTTGCTCCTCTCTTTCCCATGCCTTGCAATGTAGTTTGAGAAAGACACCAATTATATTATAAGGGAGAATGAATTGAACAACAGAGAAAGAGCAACAATAATACCTGCTGGGGCTGACAAATTTTGTAAAATGTTGGCCTGGGACATAGCTCATTTTCTGCTTTGCTTTCTCTTTTACTTTTCCAATTATCATTTTCTTAGTTCTTGGTTTCTTTTGTTTCCATTTTCTCCTTTGTGGGGGGGGCCTTGAATTGCTCCACATCAACGTGCTTCTCATCAAGCAGTAGGCCCCTTTCAAACATGGTTAAAAAATGAATCTCATTATTAGACCACTTTGTTTCTCCTTCTAACAACTCATTGGAGGCTTGTTCTCTGATTGATTGCAATTTGCAAAGCCCCCATTTTCTTATCTTTACAGGATGTTTCTCTTTCCCTTTTGCTTTTCTAACTTTATTTGTTTTCTTTAGTTAAGGTATATATGAAGGACTGTTAGGTTCACAACCACAAAGCATGTGAACCAAAATAAATGAGCAAGTAAATAAAGTTGTTTGCTGTTTTGCTAGCATCTAACTGGAAAAAAATATATAAAAAAAAGGATATGCTTGCAGCTTTAACATGCTGTGGTTGTGAAAGACTAACTGTGCACCCTTCACTCTAGATATAGTTTTCTAATCATGCAGCTTTTGGTTATTATATACCTGTCATCCAAATCAGTGATAGTAACAAAAACTAGGTCTACAGTGGCAAAGAGATTAGAGACCTTGAGATGCAATTATTGTAGAAATTCTTGACAAAAACATTGTGAACCATCATGACGAACCTATCTATAACCAGTTCTTTTTTCATTGCATTTTATGAGATGTCTTTCTTCCTACGCTACATGCTCTTCATTTTGATGATACTAATAATAGAATCATGTTCCTCATAAGAAAAGGATAAAACAATTATTAATGTGGTAAAGGTTCACCTTCAAATAATGTCAATGACTTCTCTTTCAAAAAAGAGAGCTTCAAAGGTTTTGTGACATCCAAGAAAAATAAAATATATTTCCTCAACTCTGTCTAGCTTTATATCTATATTTTTAGTCTCATGTTTCCTGAATCACTCATAAGGGTCAAAAATTCTGAGAATAACATTTTTCTTATACCAGCCAAAATGAAAAACTATGCAGTTTTCTGACACTCATATTCTATAAAAGAGTGGCACCTGAAATTTGTCAACCAAGTTAGTTCTTACACAAATCAAAGCATTGCCAAAGATGATTCTCAATCTTTAATGTGACACATTTCTAAGGTTTTATTCTGTGGTCCAACATCTCTCATTATGAGTTGCAAAATTTTCTAGAGCTAAGTTTTGGCATCCAAGGTGACAATGTTCATTTGGAAACAATTTTGAAGGAAATGAACAAGTGACATGTTAATTAATGCTAATTTTTTGTCCATGCAACTAAATTGGACAATTAATGTTGGACATGCTCCTTTAAACACCAACATTAAAGAGAAAAAGGAAGAACATGAAAGCTACATTATAACTTCTAAGTTTGACTCTCCACCTAAAATGCTAATCCTCAATTGATTTGAAGGCAAAAGAAGATTCTCTCCCATCTTAACAACAAAACCATTGTTGATTGGAATGGTAAAGTCATTAGGTTATTTGAGTGAAACCAGGTATGACTTCAACTTGTTTTTAATTACCATTTTAGTTATGGTGTCACATTCATAAAATCTTTATCTTATTTTAAATTCTTGTAATGTTTGCTTTTGTTCTAAACAACAAAAAATTTAAGTCAATTTGAAAAGTGATTGTTTGCCTGGTTGTCTAATTTAGGAATGGTCACATTATATTCCCTCTGTCAAATTGAGGGAAACAAATTGAAAAAGGAAAGATCAAAAAGCCCACAGTGAAGGTCCAACATCTAATTTTTTTTTTTTCATATAGGTTTAAATAAGTTTGATATATATTTTTATTTTGAATATCCAAAAGTTTTTTCTTTGAATTAGCTATGCAATAAATTAAACATTTTTGAAGTCCCAAATGAAATATGTATGTTTGTAATTTTTTGTAAGATAATGGGACAAATTAGGATTTTAAATGGGGAATAATATTTTAGATAGTTAAAAATTATGTAAATTAAATTAATCTCTAATGTATTTTTTTTATCAGCAATAAGCAATTAAGATAAATCGATCAATTTAAGGGATGGTCCAACCCCGAGAACGAAATATAAAATTCTTTTTCCCCTTCATATATAAAACCCACATATTAATCATCTACTTCCTTTCCCAACACTAAAACTTAACAAAAGACAAAATACTGTGTTACAAAGTGGACTTTAACTCAACCCCATAAAATCGGTTTATGGGGTAAGGTTTGCACCCACTTATATACTATGAAAGACTCTAATCTTTAGTCAATGTGGGATCTCCAACACACCTCCTCACGTCGAAACTGCCAACTCGTGCGTGGGACTATATATTATGGATGCTCCGATAGTGGGTGACACGATAGGCCCAACACAAACATTCGCTAGGATAGGCTCGAAATGGCTCTGATACCATATTACAGCCAATGAAGATGAATATTCCTTGTTTGATGTGGTGCATCAAATGGAGCGCACGTAATCGCAATGGAGAAATGGAGGTTCTGATGAACCCTAATTGCAAATGAAAAAGAGACAATGACTTAAGCGTAAAAGAGAGAAAAGCAGAGAAAATAAAATACAAAAGAAATTCTTATTTACTTGTGTATTAGAGAGTAAAATACGTAGTGTATATATAAGAAAAAAAAACTGAGACCTAGCTGAAACAGATAAGGAAAGTTTGACTAAACAAACAAAGACGAATAACTTAAAACAGAAAAACTAAATATGTTAACTAATAGATAGGTATAAATTATGTTATTTTTATATTTAATTATTCACAAAATAATAAAATTATATATATTTGAATATAATAAAAAGGTGTATTCTGCCATGTTTTAATCCGTGTAATATAACACAAAAACTTATATTCTTGCATAACTTAAAAAAAAATGTAATTAATTGTACTTTATATATTCAATAGCTAGATATGAATTTTCACTTTTTTTCATAATTAATTTGATATATATTTATTATCTTACAAACTAAATTGGTGATTTATGCATTAAATATGAAATATTTTTTATTATAGAAAGAATTTAAGATAAAATATTAGGAGAAAGGTGTATTTTTTTAATAAAACTAATAATCTTTATATTTAAATATACTAGCGGGAACTTAATAGTGTCTGTGTATCTGTATTTTTTATTTTTATCATTTATATATAATTTTTTATATTAAAAATTAAATAAATAATACAATTATTTACACATTTATATTTTGAGTATAAATTTATAGTTTATTTAAACAAATATATATGTAAAAAGATACGTTAATTTTATGAATGCACCATATATTGTTATCAAACTTTAACAATTCAGATTAGTACCAGTAAATATAAAAAACATAATATGAAACACCAATAACGAATATGAAGTATGTGATTCGATGTTTTTTTTTACGAAAGGCAAGCACAATAATAACTATTAATTCGTATTTTTTAATTTTATAATAAACTTATACGTATCTTAATTTTTAAAATATTATTATAAATTTATTTTATCCTATTTTAATAATATTTCTTCTTTTAAGTCATTCTTTCTCTAAAAAAAACGTACATCAATCATTACACTAACCAATAAACTAGAAACACATGAACTAATAGTATGTCATAATTTTATATATCCCATTAATAAGACGTATACATTTATTAAACTACACATTTCTTCTCATAGAAACACACAATACACTTCTAATAGGATAATTATTTAAAAAAATTAAAATTGTAAAAATAATTATTAAATTAACTAATTTTAGTATCACTATCTTATCAAAATTACTAGTAACAAATGCGTATTAACTAAATTAACTAATTGTACTGATTGGACCATGAGATTGGGCCAAAAGGTCCAATTGGCTCGAGAAGTCTTGTTATACCAAGAGGTTGGGCCGAAAGGTCCAGTTGGGTCAATAAATTCTATTAGACCGAAAGGTCTAATTGGGTCAAGAAGTCTGATTACGTTGGGAAAATCGATTGGGTCAAAAGGTCCAATTAAGTCAAGAGGCCAACCGAAAGCGATGTGAAGATTAAGCCGAGAGTTTAACCCAAAAGTAAAAATGTGAGGTTGAATCAAAAAAAGGTAAATTGAGAGAATTAAAAGAAAAAGATAAAATAAAGGTAAATGCTTCCTGCACCCAACACTTTTGAACCTGCACCCAACATGATTTCAAAATTTTTGAAAATGCCCTTTATTTCATAAATGAAAATTTGGAATTGAAAATAATACATTCTGAAAAAATAAATCCGGAAGAGAATTTTGTGTTTCGGGTATAAAAATTCAGAAAAAAAAAAATCAAAATTCCATTTCGGATAAAAAAATCCAGAACTGAAAATAATACATTCCAGAAAAATTTATCTGGAAGAGATTATTGTGTTCCAAAAAAGGAGGTCCAGAATGTAATTTTATATGTACCTCATTTTTTTAAGGGTATTTTTGGTTTTTCCCCTGTGATTGGGTGAAGTGATATGGTGCAAGAAGCAATTGCCTAAAATAAAATGGAATTTGTTATTAAACAAAAGCCCATGAAACAGGGTCCAAATATGCAGGTGTGTAGTAAATGTTGAATACAAAGAGAAAAAGTCTAAATAACTTCTAGGCCCAATAAAAGGGTAGTATAAATAGAGGGTCATCCTAAGAGGTAAGGAGAGTGAATTCATTCTAATATCGTGTAAAACTGAATCTAACTTTGGCATTAGAGCACCTTTCAGGTACACACACCAATCCACGAGAGGAAGTCGAGACTAAAAACCGAAAGATCAAATGGAGTAAATTGAAGTTGATCGGGAGGTATCCATCAAGCAATTCAATAAAACGAGAAAGATTTATAAACTAAATTCAAACAAAAAATAAATAAGCCGAAAGCTCGAGTCGAGAAGGGATTCCAAAAGCGAAGGCCGAGAAGTCAACGTGTGAAAGGCAAAGAAAGAATTTGTTTCTAGGTCATTGTAAGAACACTAATCATAAAGTATCATTAGTATAATAGTAATAAAATAATAATAAATATTTATATTAATATTTTATACATTTTATATACTACAATTGTAAAACTGGTAATTTAAAAAAAGAAAAAAGAAAAATGGATTAAACACATTAATTATACTAGCAAGAACAAGCACACGAATATCCGTATTCTTTATTTTATTTTTATTATATTTATGTTTAATATGAAAATTTGAAATTTAAGATATAATTTATGATATATAAGTGATATCAGTAGGTACACTAAGATATATAATAATATTATAAAAAGTTTACGCGTGGAAATTTATGGTAATCGTTTCTTTAAAATTTTAATTATTAACCATTAACCATTTTAAAATTGAACATATGTTAATTTAAGCACTAAATAAAATTATTTAGTTATAAAATTATTATCCAAAGATTAAAATTATTATCCAAAACCTGTTCTACCAACTGCCCTATAATTTGTTTTACTAATTACTTTGTAATTTGTTATCAAATGTGATGAAATAATTACTATGTAGTTTCTGATTGAAGGCTTATTTGCAAGCTAAGCAAGTTTCAGGTACTTCATTTTTTATTTTTTTATAAAAATAGCACATTACCATAATAACACAAAATTCAACTCTTTTTTAAATAATAGTTTAAAATTGAAATGCGTTACAGTGGTTGCATTGCATTAAGAGGCTATTCAGCTGTTCGTCCTCTGAACTTGCTCTTATGGAGCAGGAATTAACTCATGAAGTCTCCTTGGATGAGAAGATACATCTTGAGATTTCCCTTGAGGAGATTTTGTTTGTGAGAAGTTCGTATATGTTTCTTATTTGATTGATTGTTGTTATTGGTCATTACTACAAAAACAATTAATATTATCTACGGATTTCTACCCACGGATCTGAGTCCGTAGGTAAATTCAGCATTACTTACAGATATTACCTATGAACAATATTACCTACGGACAATACTCACGGATTCTGAATTCGTAGGTAAATTCAGCATTCTCTACAAACAATTACCTACAGATCTTATTACCTACCAACTTTTACCTACGGATCTCTATTACCTACGAACTATTCTTACAAATATTTATTACTTATGAACTATCACTCACGAATCTCTATTACCTACCAACTATTATTATAATAATTATATACATAATATTAAAAATATTAATATAATATGAAGAATTATAAAATCATAATTAATATTCATAAATAATAATAACCTTAACTAATTTATACATATTATTAATATTATAAAATTAATAATATTAATATAATAATGTACATAATATTAGTAATATAACAAAATTAATAATATTAATAATAATAACATTAATAATATAAATACTATTAATAAAAATATATATAAAATTAACATTATTTATAATATTAA
>Ga0123342_1007409_pt1 | contig 14503 bp, 5 predicted proteins | sample Turbeawhitnodule_FD_89960 | JGI IMG/M metagenome (GOLD analysis project Ga0123342, IMG submission 89960) | Root nodule microbial communities of legume samples collected from Mexico - Turtle bean Mexico white nodule | ecosystem: Host-associated > Plants > Roots > Nodule | place: Mexico: Nepantla...
CTTTTAACCCTAACACACCCTCATAAAACGGGCCCTTGGGGGGGGTTTTGCCCCCACTTAAATACAATTAAATATCCCCACCCCTAGTCAATGGGGGACCCCCAACCCCCCCCCCCCCCACGCCGAGAGTGACAGCTCGAGCGTGGGACAACATATTATGGGTGGTCCGATAACGGCCCGATAGCGGGTGGCACGATAGACCCAACAAACACTCGCTAGGATAGACTTTAAATGGCTCTAATACCATATTACAGTTAATGAAGATGAATATTCCTTGTCTGATGTGGTGCATCAAATAGAGCGCACGTAATCGCACGAAATCCCAATGGAGAAAGGGAGGTTATGATGAACCCTAATTGCAAATGAAAAAGAGACAATGACTTAAGCATAAAAGAGAGAAAAGTAGAAAAAAGAAAATACAAAAAAAATTCTTATTTACTTGTGTATTAGAGAGTAAAATACATGGTGTATATATAAGAAAAAAACTAAGACCTAGCTGAAACAGAAAAAGAAAGTTGGATCAAACAAACAAAGTTCAATAACTTAAAACAGAAAAATTAAATATCGCAAAATAACTTAAGTAGCTCTTTGAATAACATGAAAAAAATTAAAAGTTAAAAATATAACATAACTGAAGATCAATAAAGTGATAAAAATAGAGTATCATGTCTTAAGAGTTTACACAATACTTACTTAAAATTACAAAATTATATTATCTAAATTAAAACAACAATGATTGATTTAAGTAAACAGAATGATAAAGATCATAAAGTTTTAAGGAAAAAATAAGTCATTTAGATGTGTGTTCCTGGAAAAAAAAAAAGTCCATTAGAAGTTATACTTTTAGTTCAAGAGTTTGAAAGCATTTTCACATTCAATTTAAAAATAAAGTTGAGTTATCAATCCACACTAAGCATCCAGCATCAAGTAGACAAAAAAAACACTGATATAGACAGATAAACATGAATAAACGGAAGTATGTTTAGTTACATTAAACCCCACCAAAGATGAGTCTTGGTATTCATTGACACGTGTAACATAAAAATGGTGAAGAAACGGAAAATGAAGAGGAATGAACCATCCATCACACCAGTTTAGGAGAATGTTTGAAAAGTGAAGTCTCGTCAATATTTTTTTAAAATTTTTCTCTCATAAGTGCCAAACAACAGTTTTCTCTTGGTGAAAAATATTACTCTCTAAAGGGGCATTTCATTTAGTTGCCACCTAGAATTTTTCGTTGGGTCATAGGCTCATCTTGCTGAACAAATTCCACATTTACAAAAACAACTTCATTTTGCCATTTTTGAACTCAACCAAATTGATTCAGTTCGATGAATTTAAGGTAAGAAGAAGTATTTTGTTAATCAAAATAAGGTGGCACTTAGTGGATAACACACCCAATTATGCAATCAATATCTTAAGATTGATCAAAGCGATATAAAACTCAAAGGTATGCAAATAATATTTCATAATAAAATTTGTATGATTTCCGAGCGTGGGGAAGAACATTGTTAACATCAAACAAATGACGTAAAAAATGTTTTACCTTATATTGCATGTGTTCCTAAAGAAGTTGGAACAATAATGTAGATTTTTGGTGTGTTATAGCCGACACCATATAGCAAATTGTGAGGCAGAAGCTTGATATGCAAAATCTTGGGGCACTAACTAAAGAGAAAAGAGTAGATAAAAAGTGTGAATTCTTTGTCACATATACTTAAAACTAGTTTTATATATTCCATGGAGGCCGACAGAGAAGGAATTAAATTCGATCTAAGTTGTGGTTTTTCTTGCGTGAATATTATAACTTGGTTTGGTTTTTAGTCTTTATAACCGGGTTTATGGCGTTATAAATTCACAGATAAATGACTTATCATGAGATAAACAGCCGACTAATGGTTAAGAGGCTATTTATGAATTTTAATGATTATCTGAAAGAGTCTATAAATAACTCTTCAAAAAGTACATTTTCATTAAACATTGGAAAAAAAGAGAAATCAACCCTACCTCAAGAATCTCAGAGCTCTCTTTATTTCCTGTAAGAACAGATATATAGAAGATAATTTTAAATGGCAATAACAGAAGTCCACTTCACTGTGATCAGAATGTCAAAATATCAATCAAATCATGGGGAGATTTATGTTCAATGAATGAAATCAAGTGGAATCCATGTCTTTTGGGCCATATATATATATATATATATGCACACACTTCATTCTGCTCATTCATTCTCGCTTACAGCGGATAACAGTGGCATAATAAAACTATGATAGAGACGATTTGATTCGGTAGAGAGAGTTAAAGAAGTTAATGGGCACCGAATTTTGAAATAAAACATCACTGTCGTGACTTAAGTTGGTGCTTACCCTCCCATGCCACCTAAAGAAAAATATTATGCTTATGTAACACCTCATCATTCCATAACCCACTACTCATTTTATTCTCTCCCCAAATTTATGTTTCAGAAGGTCACAGATGGAGATTGTTAAATATTCATAAACAATTGAAAAGTTCATAAAATATTTTGCGCTCACGTAATATAATAATGAGGATAAGGATAAATATTAAGTTAATGTTTTTCGTCATACAAGAAGTTAATCTTTCAAATTTATATCTATCACTGTATTATTTCATTTTTTTAACTCAAAGTGATATCTCAGATATTTTTTTTAATTGTTGCCAAATTCATCCACTAGGTAAAGAAATTATAATTAAAACAACCCTTTAACATTATTAAACTCTTAAATTAGCTTTAGTGTAGTAAATTCTTTTTTCATGTGAAAATCTCGAGGGGGAGGTAAACCGTTGGAAAACAATATATTTGTATTCTATTAACTAGTTAAGTTTGTATTTTTGTCATGTTGGATATGTACAGTTGTTGTCTTATATTTTAAGCCTTTAATAATAAAGAATATGAAAAACATTTATAAATTTGTAAAGAGATAACGTAACTCTTTAAAAATTAAAATCATAACTTCTCAAATCGATTATGACGAGGAAGTCTTGAAAATTCCTAATATAATAATCCATATAACTTTAAAAAGCTAAATAATAATGTAAGATTATTAAAAAGAGTACATGTAACTTTCACTGATTTTCAAACAAAATAACCTTTTTCTTTATTTTACACATAGCACATAGAAGAGTGAAAATTAAGATATTGTACATGGGTTCGTTTTCAACTTCTAATTTTCTACCATTTTTCCCCATCTAACTATCTAGAAAAGTTGCACTGAGTTTTTCAAAACTTCCAATCACCTACACACATTTAAAATTTGTCTGTACCTAAGTGGCTCAGTCCACAGTCCATAAAGAGTGAAAGTGATATGTAAATTAAATCGCACTTCCGAAGCAACTCGTGCCAACAATGAACACACTTCACGGAGACCAGAACTAAAAAGTGATTTCAATTTCCAACATTCAACACCTTACATATTGGAAGCTCTTGCTGCCCACACAATAAATACAGTTCCTATACACAGGCACATCAAGTATATATATATATATATATACACACACACACACATATTTGGATCCCACCATGCTCTCCCGTATCGAGATATGGTTAAAGAATATTTTTTTATCAATAAAACTAGTGGATCTCGTGACAAATCATGGTGGGTTCTCACATGGTATCTGTCTTTCTCTAAACTATAGAAAAAATGAGAGGATCCAAATCCCATTCACACAGTGAAAATAGGGAAAGGATAACATCAACAACTACCATCACGCGTTGATATTCCCCTGCCTATTCCTATAGAGAAAAAAATGGGAAATGAAAAGTCAAAGTACAAGTTTATGACAGTAGGATGGACAATCTAAATTGAAGAACTCCAGGCATAAATATTACTTGGAATTTTTACCCTTAAATTCAGAAGCTGCAGCTTTGGCACCAGCTTTGGCTAGGGTTGTAGGTTTAAGAACACTCTTAGGGTTGATAGCCTTCCTAATCTTAAAAGCAGCCCACGCAGTACCCAAAGCATGACCAGCGGCAGTAAAGCCTTCACTCGTCGCTTCAGCTGCTTTTTCTCCATACCTGCAGTATACAGATTGCCAAATTCACTTCTGAATTGTTAGAGAAGCAGAATGGCATTCCACTCGTGCTATATTTTATGCTTATATTCTGAAAGCTTGTCATGGAAAATGATATACAGTTTCCTAAAGGCAATGGTTAAGGGATCAAACTGAATATTATTTTACAGTGTAACTAACTTTTAATGTTTACTAACACCACATCCTCAACGTGATATCCAATAATAGCATTTCAGAGCACATTAGGCAAATAAATAGAATTTAGTTGACTTGCCCTAAGTGCAAATGTCAAGAAACGAACATAATATGCATTACTAATTCTAATCACTCAGAATGAAGTATTGAAAGATTTAGGATTTTCAAGATATTAAATGCTAATACTTTCAATTTAATAACTGTAACTCTCTTACTAGAATCCGCAGTTTGGATGGCATCATTGGGATATTATTATATACTAGACAAGTCAAGATCTTCTCATTCTTGGCGATTGCACACGGAATAAATTTTTAATTCACACTCCAAGTATGAGAATCTAGAACTCTTGGTATGAAGTGGGTATTTTACGGACCAGTGAAAAATTACTTGTGTGCCGTATGCTCCCATAATATCATCAGTTAATCACAGCAGTAAAAAGCAAGAGATATTGATCACTAGTTTAAGAAAGGCAAACATCATACTATCACCAGACTCACTCCCTGATGCATAGGTAAAACACTACATAATGCACATATCAAGCTTTACCTGTGATCAACAAGCTCGGTGGTCACAGTCGATGATGTTGACAACACATTCTTTCCAGTCACTTCAACAGCATCACACACTTTACCTATTTACAAGAAATTTGAAACTTAAGAGGGCATGCAAATAAGAAAATTCAAACTTTTACTGGACAGACTATTAAGTAATAACTAGATTGGTAAACGATAAAAAAAAACAACGAAATCATGGTTTGCCAATCTTAACAATTCAAATATAAGAGTGTTGGTCAATGAATGTAAATGATTATAAATTATTCATGGACCAAGATGGCAGGCCCTAACAATATTTACATGACGAATCAAGGAGATCTGATGAGAGGTAAATGACCTTGAGTTACTAAATTTGACACAAACATCAGTCTTATAGGCACCTAAACACTTGCTGAATCCACCCTAAAACTAGCTATTAAGAAAGAGCAAAATACTTAAATACTCCACCACGTATCTCACACTACTTAATGTGGGACTTAAATACCCCATAATACTCAAATCCCTATCACAGTCATATCAAACAGCATATAATCTTGCTACACTGATTCAAGAAATCTGTAAGTCTGGCAGATCAAACTTAAAAGTAACTCACTACGTTTATGTATCTCCACACTCAGGTATTATTGAAGAGGATAACTTTATCTGAATGAAAAAGGAATGACCAATCACATGCACATGAATATCCCTTGTGAAAATACAATGCCGTCATCATCTCTATTCCCCATATCCAATTTCTAAACATGTACCCACACCAGGTCTTCGCTTAAAATGTTCTTCAATCCTACCGAACTCCAGAATCATTAAAGTGTATAGAACATAAACAACATATTAGGATAACTAATCATTATCATTAAAAAATTAATTCAGCATACAATCATAACTGGTGGTAAGGGTGAAAATGTAGATAGAAGATCTTGTGTTACAACCAGACCAAATAGATTGTAACATCCGGTGAAAATAATTGACATTTGGTTAACCATAGCAATACCTCCTAATTTATTTATTTATGACACTTAAAACATGTTATGTTTGAGAGAACATTTTCTGTTTCTACTTTAGTTTTCATAAATAATAATAAAATGTCACAACATTTCACTCTAATTTTTATACGGAAAATACAAAAAGAAGCAAATATTGTTTTAACTAATTTATGCATCCGTTTTTTAAAACAAGAAACAAAGCGAAAACAAGATGATATTTCATTAATTATTTTGGAAAAAGAAAACAAATGAAAACCGAAAATGTTCTATCAAACCAAACATATTCTTATATGTTGTGAACATTGAAACAAGGAATGAAACAAACTAATTAAGCAAGGTGTTAGAACACACTAAACACACTCACAAGAATAGAGAAGAAAAGGCAAAGAGAAGGAGTATGAATACTGAATCTGAAATTTTATATTTCACACACATCTATCACAATACATCATTACTATTTATAGAACTATTATAAGTAGTTAGTTAATGGCCCATTAACTACCTAGCATACAGCACTAACTGAATTATCTACAACACAAGGCAATTCCAACCAACTCTAATATAAGCACAAAATCCGCATGTTTATTGAAAGATGGGCAATATTTTTAATTCTTGATTTACAATTTTGATCACCAAAAATAATATTAAACTATCATAAATTCACTTTGAATAATTGAGCTGATATTTTTCTTAGATTTTGGATTTAGGACCAAACTTAACCACACACACAAATTGACAAAAGTCTAAATTCTAGTAATTATCTTGTGCTCAATTTTCAAGTGAAAACACCCCCATCGTGTTGACAATACGGTCTAATATCATCCATGTGAATGATACGAAATCGCACAGGTTTATTCATGAGTCACAAAATTCAAAGTCGTCTGAAAGTCATGTTACAAACAACTGCCTAAACAATTGTGAAAGTCGAATCACAAATCAATGGGTTATCTAATACTTCCTGTCATTTTATTTGAAAGATATTTAATATTTAGCTATTTGTTAAAACAAGGAACTCAAGCATTTCGGTAGTAATAATATAGCTGACATACTGAATCCATCCAACGATGCAAGTATAACTTCCCCAGGTAGAAAGCTGAAAAATTTCTTTCCAGCTTTTGAGTTTACCACTGAACCGGTGAAAAATCCAGACACTTTCACGACCCCAGAGAGGAAACCATTTGCTACTTTCTCTGTCATTTTAGTAACTCTCTTAACCCTGAAGAGACGCATATCAAACCAAAGGTCCAAATTGTCAATTAAATAATCACTTCAACTGATAAAACAAAAAAGATACTAACTATAACAACATAAAAAGCAGCTGACTCTATCTCCCTCGTTTAATAAACATTGGTTATAGACATGACATGGAAATATACTGGCAGATCCAGATTTTAGGTCAATTATTGTTTACAATTTTTAATAACACGCATTGACAATCTAACAAGTTTGTTGATTTTCATAATAAGTAGTTTTCATACCATGATTTCTAATTAGTTGAATCTTGAAAAAAATTGCAAAAGAAATGCATCAAAATTAAACTCATCGCATATTACCAAACCAAATTATTTTGGGTACAGACGTATTACAATACTATTTGAAGCTTAATTACAAAACCAAGTACTTAAAATAAGAATTCATTAACCATAGGTAAAATTAAAATTTAATTGTAATACATTAAAAATGTAAAGGTTTTTTTACATCCCACTATAGATTGTCATATACTCATTTGAAAAATCTTACTCTTTGTAACAATTATTTAAAAGTTATATCGAAAGTGAATTCTAATTATTTAACCAATAGTATAAAGGATTTTCATGTTGCTTACAATTACAAACTATTTTTAGCACAATTTCTTACAAACCATAATGATAATTTCTGATTAATTGATGACTTATAATTTTATAATCTAACAATGTATATAAATTAAACTCCTAGTTGTATAACAAATCAATCCTAATGATACATTTAATCAAATTCCGAAAATTCAAAGGTAAATTACCAATTTTTAACAAGATTAACGCAAAAAATCTTTGACACACAACTACCATGTAGATTTAGGGATAGATATCACGATGACATTAACAATAACAAGATTATGTATGACTAATAGCCCACCTCTTAATCCGCTTCAAGGTCTGAGGACTAACCTCAGCATTCGAACCAGGAGTGATTCTCTTTTTCATAACCTCATTCCCCCATTTCAACCTATCCACTGTCACTTCCCCACACCACAAAATCCCTTTAACCACATGTCCAGACCCTGCAGCGATCATCCTCGCAGAAGTTCCACTATAATCCTCCACATTGGGCGCCAAAGTAGTCCAATACGCAGCGCACCGCTCCTCCATCATCTCCTTCTTCTTCCCCGATTTCAAATCCTTCGGCGAAACCTCCTTCGCCACGCTCCCATCCAGAGCCTCCCCTTTCTTCTTCGCCTTCTCCGAAACCCTCTGCACGGAGAAGCAGCTGCAGCTCTCCAAAACCGAGTCAAGCTCCTTCAGAAGCCTCTCCTGCCCCTTCGACGCGATCGTTAACCCGTAGCTGAGCACATCCTCTTCCTCCTCCCCAGGATCGGAGCCCTTGGGGACGCGGAACGAGAAGAAATAGTGCGAATCGTCGACTTTCACGGCGGTCTCGTCCTTCGCCAGCGGCCATTGAATCTCGTCCGCGACGCGCGCGTACACGGCGACTGCGTTGTCTCCCTGCCGGAGGCGGATGACGGAAAAGTCACCGCACGCAAGCTCGACGCTGTAGTCCTTGTCGACGAGGTTGAGGATCGCTCCGGGGATGCGGAGGAGGATCTCCTCGATGGCCTCAGGCGGCGCGGAGGGGGAGTCAGCAGCTGAGGCATCCTCGGAAAAGAGGTTCTGAACGAGGTCGTTGTAATCAATGGAGGGGTAGAGTGTGGCTTGCGAAGAGGATGAGCGATTGACATCGAGGAGAGGCGAGGGAGCATCGGGATTAGAGTCGTTTACTTGAGGATAAAGGGAATTTCTTTGCTTAGGGTTTTGAGAAGCCATTGAAGCAGAGTGAGCTTGTTGCAGTAATGGAGCGTTGAGTTTTTCAGAACGCGAGAGGGAAATGGTGTGCCAATGAAGAAAAGACGCGTGTGTCAATGGGACAGACTATAACTTCCGCGTCAAGATTCCCGCGCGAATACCCGTAAGAAAGTAATATTAAATTAACTGCTCTCTTAGTTCAAAATTAATCTTTGGAAAATAATTCATAAGACAATTTTTACAGCAATCAAAATATTACTTTATTTTTTAAAAGTATTAATAAAATTCATTCAAACAAATATCTAGTCGTATATCATGTTTAATAAGTACAATAAGAATATTACGATAAAAAAATCGGTTGTTTATATATTTAAATGAAAAATTTAAAATATACTTTTAGTCTTTTAAATTTATAATAAGTTTACTTTTTTTAAATTAAAAATAATTTCGTTCCTCCTGTTGAAATGCTGTCAAAAATGAATATTTATAAAAAAAAACTTATACGATGATATTTTATATATTTAAATACATTTTTGGTACTTTTGTTCAATTTATGATTTGGTCTTTTATTCAAAAATAGAGATATTTGCTTTTCCTATTTTTTAGAGTTCGCAATCTTGAATCAATCCTTATTTTTTATATATTTATTTAGGACATTTTAATTAATTTATTATTTTTTCTGGTACCTAAATGAATATATCAGGTTTATGTTTGACTGAACAAATAAGAATATAGAGTAGATTTTGTAATTTAAACCTATTTGATAATAAGAACGCAAAATCTATAATAAAAATGGATAGAAAGAAAAACTGACTTTTTTTATGGGATTAGAAAGATTAAAAAAATCAATTTAAAACTCAGGAGACAATTAAACAACTTAATTTTAAATCTAAAAACCTTAAAAATTATTATTATTTATTTGTAATCTAAGAAGATAACCTTGAAAATTATATTTTTTTAAATATTCATAGGAATATTTTGTCATGAAAAACTAAAATCCTTTAAGATCTAGAACATATAATGTATTCCTCTTCCAACAAAATTTATTAATACATTTAAATTAAATTATATAAATAATATGTTAATAACATTAATATTTGTCTTTAAGTTAATTTTTCTTACATATATTCGTTATGTATAATTATTTTTAAAATATTATTTAATATTTTTTAAGTTAAATATATAGTACATTTGTATTAAATGTATGTCTTTTCTATCAATTTATATTTTAAAAATATATCATTAAATAAAAAATATATTATAATATTTGATACTTTTAGGTAATAATAATAATAACAATACGTAGTAATAATGATATTTGTAAGGAAATAATGTTTTGACAACTCTTAAAATTTTAGAATTGTATATAGTCTTAGAATTTTAGAATTGTATATAGTTTTTAATATGATAAGTTTATATATAAATATATATAATAAAAAATAAATTTGTAATTAAATAATTTTCTAATAAATAATGGTTCTTAAATTTTTTTTTTTTAGGCGATAAACAAGATATAGTTCAAAAGTGTTTCGTTAAATATTTATATTTTTTACAAGTCTATCAAATTATAAAATATCTATATCAAAGTAGAAGACAAAACTATCAAATGAATTGAAGCAAAAGCTAAAAAATTAGAAACTACAGGATTTAAACTTTAATACGTATGAAAATTTGTTGGAGAAAATAATTATGATGAGCATATTATTGTGGGTGTTGATATGTTAACATTATATATAATAAATATGCACTAAAAAACAAATAAATTAATATTTTAATTATATTTAATTTATTTTTAATGTAAAATATTATTATATTATTATAATGGTTTTTCAATGGTATATATCTTATCAATAAAAAAAACTATTATTATGGATAATGATTAAACTTTGATGCATGTGGAAAGTTGGAAAATTAATGATGAAGATTTTTAAAAATTGAGAATATAATTTTAGCTTTTAAAAATTGAGAATATATTTAATTTTAGCTTTATAAAATTATGATTTGAAAGAGACCATCTATAACTTTTCCGTTGAAACATCATTCATCACATCAAATTAGAACCAACGTTGAACCATGGTTCCAAGACAAAAAAGAAAAGTAGAAGCAATGTATAATTAGAATTGATGTTTAGTTGGATCCGGCGGAAATAATAGTGTTTGATTTTAACTTGAATTAAAATCAATTGAAGTTGAAAAAAAAAAGGTGATTCATTATATACGTCCGAACTCAATAACAAAACTTTATTAACTCTATTAAAAGCAAATGGAGAAAACAAATCATACACAAGTAGACCGTTTGTTTTGAACGTGAGGAAAAAAAAGTTCCTTGTTGTGTTTGTTTGGGCAATGCAAGTTGGTTGTAGTAATCGAGTAAGGTGGGAAAAAAATTTAAATTGTAAAATTTAATTTATAATTATTTAAATTTATTTAAAGGGATTTAATTTATATTTTTGAATTTTAAATCTTAATAGTGGAAAAAAATTTAAATTTGTGAAATTTAATCCATAATTATTCAAATTTATATTATTTTGAGTCCATTTAAATGGATTTATCTCAAATTCATATTCATATTTTTGGATTTTAAATTAAACCCAGTTAACTAGATTTGGATTGGATAATTTTTTTTATTTTTAAAATGCAAAAATTAAGGTGTGTCTCAATTGTTTCAAATTATAAAATGGCAGGTCGAGTCAGACCCAAGTAAGGTAGTATTGGATCAAACTTAAGTTGAGTCGAGTAGGTTCTGACACAAATTGAGTCGAGTCAGTCCAGGATAAGGTAAAGTCAATTCATCCTGGAACTAAATTAAGTCGAGTTAACTCAGACTTAGGTTAAGTCTAGTCGACCCATGCCCAGGTCAAGTTAATGCGACTTGGACACACATTGCGTTAAGTTGGCCCAGACTCAGATTGAGTTTAGTCAGAGTCAGTCCGGACTCGTATTATTTTGTTTGAATTATTTGTGTAAGGCGATGCGATTCATATTAAAAGGTAGTTTAATTTTCATAATTAATTGTCTCACACGATTCTACCATAAAATACGGAAGATTGCAATGAGCAGAGAAACATGTTTTATGATAAAATTTTCATTTTGAGCGGTTTGATTTTTAGAATTCCAGTAGGAAAGTGCGAATTTCCATTGGACCAAGCTCAACTAGAAGACTGATTTGGCTGACAGGGCCACCCCTAACTGCTTTTGATTCTTGTCCCTTGTCCCCTTCAACCTTCCATGTTTTCTTCTTCATTTTTGACCTCTCTTGATTAGCTGATAAACTAACCTCAGTCAACTGCTTTATCTGCATTATAAACCACCAAGCAGCAATTATTCCACACATCACAGTAGCTTCAAAAAATATCTAAACAATGATTTTCTAAAGAAGTTTTGAGCTTCACATGCAAAAACTTTATCAAAATGGAAATGTATATTTATTTAGTGGAGCCTTATGTACCGTTTTTGTGATAAACAGTTTCTTCAATTCAACTTTGGTTAAAGTTGAAAGCTGAGCATCTTCACCAGACTAATCACATTCAAAACAAGAAATTGATGAGTAGATTTCACATACTATGAATAATGATATATAGATATTTGCACAATATATACCGGCTAATTGATATTATCCATTTATTATTATAATTATTATTTTTACTTATACTTCTTTCTTATCACATTGGTGTTCATGCATTATTTTCTTAAGAGGAGAGTATGTACAAAACAAAATGTGAAGAGGATAATGATATTTGTAATTGATTAAATTATTATTATACCTCATATAGATGTGCCAAACGGAGAAGCACCATTCTATTATCCAGCTCCTGCAAAACTACCTAAGTTAGAGAGAAAGAATGACAGAGTAGAGTCAAGTGTGCTCGAGCAAGTAGTTCTGCTAGTGTACCTCGAGAGTTATCAGAGCTACATTAGGAGGTAAGCTGTAATTAGGGTCAATGAGAGTTCCTTTGGTCACATGAGAGGCCTTCCAATTTCCCATTTTCTGATCAATAAATATTTTCAGAATATGTAATATGTGGATAATTAATCCATGAAGCAGCTACCATTAAGTCATACCTCTTGTGAAAACGCCAATAATAATGGTGAATAAATTTCCTGGCCAGGTGTCCGGCGCCACCGAGAACCAGCTGTAAGGTTGTGGATGGCCACATGATAATTTCCTCTTACCTAATTCAAAGAACAAGATATTACAAGGGGATATAATTTGATAGACACTATATGTGGAGAGCATTGTAAGTTTGATTATGGCTTCCCTAGAATTAGATATCATTTTCCCTTCAACTAGGAGATATAGTTTTTTATCCAACAAGCACTCAAAAACACAAGTTCTTGTACTGGAAATTGAAGCACAAGCCCCTTTTTGGACTATACAAGATGTCAGATTCTAAAGTTTAAAAAATGATTTATATTTATTTTCACTCAATTTTTCTGCAGTTTTGATCAGCATGCATACATGTATATGCAGAAAACGGGAGCATAAAACTAAGTTTTCATTCAATCAATTATTTAACATGCGCTTGAACATAAACTAATTTGAAGCATTGGTGTCATACTCTTAGTCCTTGACATTTATTATTTTGGCACACTTGTTCATTAAGACCTTCGCCTACTCCTCTGCCATCATCAGACTGCATTCTCCTGGAGTAGTAAAAATCAGCAATTAGTACTTTGTATACAATGTAAAAATATCACGTAGTGTAGTTTTGTACCTATGAAGCATAAGTTCCACCTGACCATCTTTTATACTGCCTCCTCCAGTGGCCCGATCAACTAAGATTGATAATTCAGATTTATTATCCTTAATATAAATTCCAAGATTGAGCTGAATGGGAGAAAAATAAGTTAGAAAAGTAGAAGTTAATTGTTCTTCTTTGCTTCAATTGGATATTGGATATTGGATATTGGTTATTAGCAACAGAAACTGAAACTCTCGAAGAAATTAATTGATCCAAGAAGTTTACTGGATAGTAGTTGCCTGCTACTGGCTCTGTAACTTTAAGGGGCCAATCTTCCCTATAATCTCGTACCTGCATAATTTTTATTTAAGTCACTTCTTCATTTTTTTTTATCTCTGGAATACTGCAATATAAGAAAATTTGAAGAGACTTACCCGTTTCAAAAAATCTCTTCCATTAGAATCAGTATAAAACTCTTTGTTTGTCAGCATATTGGTTGTCAATTGTGTGATTACGTCTTTCCCAACGCCAAACCCCATAGGAATTGGACCAATCTTCAAAAGTGTCAGAACATCTTTATGTTATATTTCTTTTTACAACTTCACAACCAATAGTCCAATTAACAGCCTCGGTACTTATTTAGTAGGTACAACTTCAAAATAAGTTATCTGTCACAAGGCTAGATGATGCGACTTACAGTGTATTCAATCTCAGCATGCTCTTTGTCTTTGTAAACCCTAGTAATCTACACGAAACAAACAATAAACCAGTAAGTTACTCGTGCATTAAACAAAACGATGTTGGTAATTAAAGAGAGTACCCATTATAAAGGGGTGAGTTTTAGCTTAAAAATTTCCTCCACTACAATGTTCTTTATGTGCCTATTTTTGAATTTCAAACTCCTTGTTATTCTAATCTATGTAATGCAAAGTGATAACGGTTGATTTTGGCTTAATCCCAAGTCCCACATCGGTGGGTTCATTGTTTGGGAAGGAGGTTTGAGGGTTATAAATTAAACTCTTCTCCTTCACTGTTATATATCTCAATTTGTAATATCTTCTC
>Ga0123342_1007410_pt1 | contig 14503 bp, 10 predicted proteins | sample Turbeawhitnodule_FD_89960 | JGI IMG/M metagenome (GOLD analysis project Ga0123342, IMG submission 89960) | Root nodule microbial communities of legume samples collected from Mexico - Turtle bean Mexico white nodule | ecosystem: Host-associated > Plants > Roots > Nodule | place: Mexico: Nepantla...
ATATGAGTTTGGTGTTTGGTGCAAGTCTTGGTGAGTTCTTGAAACATAGAACCTTGATCCAATTCTATTATAAGTGCCTAAGCTATCTCCAACTCAAGTTGAGTCCATAGAATGTCAAAGAATAATCTCTTCTTTGCTAGTGGATTCATATCAACTAGAGCCTTGGTCATAAGACTACAAGAAGACTCAAACTTAGTTGGTTTTAGTAGAGACAAGTCATATCCTTTTAGTTCCAAACTTTAGTTTAAAATAAATGTATAAACTACTTTAAGATTTCATAGGCCATGGATGGATCCTCTAACCAACAGGGCAGCGGAGCTGGTGTCATCTTGGAAGGACCAAATGGGTTGCTGATTGAGCAGATCTTGTAGTTTGCTTTCAAGGCCAGTAACAATCAGGCGGAATACGGGACCCTGATAGTTGGAATGCTGCTAGCTAAAGAGCTGGGGGCGAAGAGTGACTCCTTGCTAGTAACAGGGCAGGTTACAAGAGAGTACCAGGACAAGGACCCCAGATGGACGCATACCTACAGTCTGTTCAGATTTTGAAGGAGACTTTCGCGGTGTTCGAGTTAGTATATGTCCCTCGAGAACAGAATGCCCGAGCTGACTTGCTGGCAAAGCTCGCCAGTTCAGGCAAGGGGGGCAGGCAGAGGACAATCATACAAGAGACCATGAGGACACCTCGAACCACCACAAACTTCACAGCGAAAGTCCAACAGATAAGCACCCCAAAAGGTGTTAAGAGAAGTCACCGGTCGTTGGCTATGGAAACCCTGAAAATGTCCAAAATAAGCACATACGCATTACCAGGAGAAGAGTCAATGCAAGTCTGCCTAGTTGAAGGAGGCGAAACCTGGATGACACCCTAACAATGCTACTTGGATGATGGGATACTCCCGCTGGAACCCATAGAGGCCAGAGTAGTCAAAAAGAATTCAAGCAAATACACCCTGATCGATGGAAATTTGTTCAGACACGGGTATATTCACCCTACCCTGATATGTGTACATGGTGAGCAATGCACGCGCATTATGGCAGAACTTCACGAAGGGATATGCGGGAGTCACATCGGTGGCTAAGCTCTCTCGTCGAAGGCTGTTCGCGCAGGATATTACTGGCCAACTATGAAGGAAGACTACATGAGGTATGCACAACGGTGCAAGCAGTGTCAACAACATGTTGACTGGCACAAGGCTCCCTCAGAAGAGCTGAGATAGATTTATAGCCCATGGTCGTTTCATACCTAGGGAATCGACATTCTGGGGCCATTTCCTATAGCAGTGTGACATATGAAGTACCTTGTGGTTGCCATTGAGTACTTCACAAAGTGGATAGAGGTTGATCCAGTAGCGCATATCACAACCCACAAGGTCCAACACTTTGTGTGGAAGAACATAGTATGCCGCTTCGGGGTCCCAAAACGGTTGGTGTCCGATAATGGCACCCAGTTTGCAAGCCATCAGTTGGGCAAGTTGTGTACAGAGCTAGGAATAAAGCAGGTGTTTGTATCAATCGAACACCCCCAGACAAACGGGCTGGTCGAGTCTGCCAACCGAGTTCTGCTCAGAGGTCTGAAGAGAAGGCTGGAGAAAGCCAAGGGGACCTGGGCAGAAGAAGTTCTTAGAATTGTGTGGGCTTACCACACCACTCTCCAATCCACTACCAAAGAAACACCCTTTAGCTTGGTGTATGATTCGGACGAGATGATTCATGTAGAAATCCAGGAGAGCTCACCACGTTTCCAGAACTTTGTGGTTGAAGAATCCAACGAAGAAAGAAAGGTGAACTTGAATCTACTGGATGAAGTCAGTGAAGAAGCAAGGATCAAGGTTGAAGCCTTGAAGAGAAAGATGGAGTACAGGTACAACTCCAAGCTGAGACCTTGGTAGTTCCAGGTCGCCGACCTGGTGATGCGAAAAGCCCACCCATACCAGTTAGAAAACAAGTTGTCTCCCAAGTGGACTGGTCCCTTCCGTGTGACAGAGGCCCTTGGGAACGGAGCATACAGGCTCAAGACTTTAGAAGATGGAGCAATCCCTCGTACGTGGAACGCAACCAACCTTATGTTTTATTTCAGTTAAGTTATTGCATTGTACACAGTTTTAGGGGACACTCTTTTTCCCTTATAAGGGTTTTTTAACGAGGTCACCCAATAAAATTTCTGTTATTTAGTGAAAGATATATACTTGTAAGTATTTTGTACAATGCAGTAAGAGAACCTCTCCCTTGGGTTAGAAACACCAAGATCGGGAATAGTATGGTTCCTAAGTGAGCCTCCCTCTTGCGTGCTAAGGTCGAGACAAAAGGTTTTCAGTTGAAATCCTCTCTTGCCCTAGATGGCGAGGATGAGGTCAGTTAATAAACCTCTCCCTTGGGTTAGAAACTCCAAGACTGGGAATAACATGGTTCTTAGTGAGCCTCCCTCTTGCGTGGGAACGCCAAGGTCGAGACAGTATGGTTCCCCCAGTTAAAATCCTCCTCTGCCTCTATACGACAAAGGTGAGGTCAGTAAGCAAAGTAACATCTCCCTTGGGTTAGAAACACCAAGACGGGGAATAGCATGATTCTTAGTGAGCCTCCCTTTTGCGTGGGAACGTCAAGGTCGAGAACAGAACAATCACTAGTTAAAATCCTCCCCTGCCTCTATGCAGCTAGGGCGAGGTTAGAAAGAAAGACCTCTTCCTTGTATCGTAAGGCAAGGTTAGCATGGTTTCCAGTTATACATCTCCCTTGACCTATGAGTCAAGGTTGAGAGCAACATCTCCCTTACCTTTGTTTGGCAAAGGATAGGGCAAAGTAAGAATTATTGAATGCACTACCTCTACCCTAAGACGACGAAGAAAGATTAAAGTCAAGCGAGCGGTAAAGAAGCGTGCTACCTAAGTCAGAAAGGCCCTAAAGTGTTGTTAGACTAAGCAAGTCAGGCAAAGCAGTTAACAACAAGAGGAAAAGCGAGATCAAACAAAAAGCAAATTTTATAAATAAAAGGCATATGTACAAGTTATTAAATTGTGCATTAGATAGCTGAATAATTACAACAAGAAGAAGTCACTCCTTGGCATTGATCAGCTGCCCATCAACGACCTTCTTTGACAAGCCAGTTTGGGAAAGATCCACCCAGGGTGCTCGTAGGCAACCTGGGCCATGACATCCTCAAACCTAGCGGCATAGGCGTCAACAACATCGTTGGTGAACTCCTCCTTGGTCTGTTTGAAGAGTTCGTCCTTGCGGACAAGCTCTTCCTCTAACTAACCAAGTGTACCTCCTGTTGAGTGGCCCTATCCTCGAGCCTGGCCATCTTAGCCTGCGAATCTTCCGCCTTCTCCTACAAGTCAACAATCTCAGTTCGAAGAGTCAACATCTTCGAGTGAGCGCTTAAGGTTTTCTAGGACTTCTCAAATAGAAGCTTTTTGGTCTCCTTGTCAGTTTGGCGAAGATTAAACACCTCCAGATACAATGTGGTTTCACGTTGTGTGAGCTTCTTGATCTGGAGGGCGTCTTGACTTGCTGCCTCCTTCAGTTTCTGCATCTCAGTCCTTAGTTCATGCACTTGGGTCATGGCAAGACTGGAATCGATGAGGAAGTCCCCAAGGCATTTGGCTACATGCTCTTGCAAGGGGTCTTCGCCTAAGCTCTCCATCCTCTCCCGCTCTTGGAAGGATTGAAGGGCCTGTTGGAGGAAGACAGGCTGGTCAGTAGCAGGAGGCACGCCATGATCACCTCCAGAGGCGCTCTCCCCCCCGCGTTCGTGTACCACAATGTCACGAGGAGAAGAGGCACTTGGAGGGTTTTCCATAAAGGAAGGGGCGCGCTCGTCCGAAGCTGAGTTTGCTGGAGTCACGACATCAATTGTTCTCTTCCTCTTGAAGACGAGGCCTGAACAGGTGTCCTCGTCCTCAGAGGCAGTGGCCTCTACTACCCCTTTCTGCCTATGATCCACAAGGGCTGGAGCAAAAGTGCTTGGGGGCAGAGGTGGCCGTAGGAGGGGCGTTCGCAAAAGCCAAGGCATCAACGACAGATGGGCCAGGCGCAACTTTGCGTTGGAGGGCTACCTCGGCTAGATGCCTCCTCTTTTCAATAGTGAGCACCATGTCTACGTAAGAAAACAACAACACATGAGAATATAAACCAACATAGTGTACAAGTAGAAACAAGTAAAGGTAGAGCAAAGGAAGACAAGTACCAATATAAGACTTGGGAGCCTTGGGGCTGTACTCAAGCTTGATCAGTTCAACGGTGCTGAACACCACTCCCAAACTGGAAAGGAACTCGCACACTTTACGATCGGGCGGAGCCAAGTCCTCAAGGCTTCTTGAGCCCTGGTTTCTCCACCCAGTAGAGTGGGAACCCATCCAGCAGGGTGGGATCGAACTTATTGCACCCTATCTTGAAGAACTTCCCCTTGAAGCCCTTGTAAGACTCCTGGAAGAGAGTTAGGAGAACTCTCCCAACAACTCCATTGAAGCTCATCCACAACTTCTTTCTAGGATTCTTTCGCTTTGAAGAAGTAAAGGAAGATGTCCACTGATGGCGTATGGCCATAGTGGTTGCAGAGGAAGGCAAAGGCCCAACTGTTGGGATGCAGCTGGGCAGGGGCCACATTGACCTCATTCAGAAGTGCACGTTTGAACCCCGTGAATGGAAGGCGAAGCTTGAACCGCTTAAAGGTGGTTGCATACATGAAGAAAAAGGGGTCTTCGGGGTCTGCGTGGTCATCAACGCAAACGGGTTCACCTTCCCTACAAGGCCAAACCTTCACATACATATCGTGCTCCCTCCCAAAGATGCAGTACTTCTCTTCGGACTCGCCTGCTTTGTACGCTTCCATGTCCTTAAAAGAGGTTATTTGATAGGTTTCTGCCATAAGGCTATCGGGAGCCCAACGATAGAGTGACTTGTAGTCAATGGAAGGTGGAGGGTTTGGTGTAGTTTTGGTTTGAGCCATCTTAAAAGAAAAAGCTAAGGAAGAAAAGGAGAAAAAGAAGAAAAAACAAAGGTTTAGAGGAGGAAGATGGTGCGACTCAGGAATCCAGAAAAGCAAAGAGACGCGAAAACGAAGAACGCGAAATGTAAAGTGCAAAAAACATAAACAGTCCCAGAACAGTTATACCATGTTATAAGCATCGAAATCATAAAGCAGGGGCAATCATGAAGTAAAGAGCATACCTTTGAGCAATTTAGGGTTCAAAGATTGAAGTGTTTGAAGAAGAAGAGAGAGCGTTTCGAGAATAAGAAATGTTTGAGAAATGCTAAGTAATGAAACAGTGAAAGAGTGTAGGAGGGTTGAAGGGTTTAAACGTATATGAAGAAGCGCAAGTGGCAACAAGCCTTAGTCGTTGATCTTGCCACGTGTACGCTGATAAAAAAAAGTATGGTGAAACGTCACTTCGGTACATTGTTCACGTCCTATCACCCAGTGCCACGTAGGTCGCCACAGATGATCACTTAGCCTCTTCGCTGAAACAAGTTACAACTCGAGCCTAGGGGGTTTGTGTACAGGCCAGATCTCAGACCTCGGCTGAAGAGGTCGACATCAGACCTCGGTGGTCCAACAGTAATAATGGGCCACGTAAGGTGGGCCCCACAAACCATATGAGTTAACATGAGTTGACACTCAGATACGAAAAAGACCTAAGTCACGGGAGGATCATGCATGAGGTGTGTATAGTACATTCGGATATGACACAAACAAGTGTTCCTTGGAGGCACTAAGGCCCGTTAGGGTTATAGGGTTTCCAGGTAAAGACTGCATGCATGACACGTGAATACTTAGGGCACCTACATAACAGATGATGCCGCAGCGCTGGTACATGAGTAGGTACCCTGACGGCTATGCTGTTAGAAAGATTGCACTCCAGAAGAGGCACCTCGGCTGTGCTAAGCCTGTGCGACGTGTCACAGGATGCCTCACCAGTGAACCCTAATTCCACTTAAGGAAAGAACCTTGAGGGATAGGGAAGTTGACCTAATCCAACCTATATAAAGGGTGGTAAGAACCCTAAAAAAGGTGTCGTTTCTAAGACTGAAACTGCTTCACATACTATTGTTTCTAGCCCAATACTGACTTGATCGTCAGAGTGCAATCAACAGGTAGGGCCCCGTCAGTTTCAATGGAGCCACTCTCAGCCACCCAAGGAGAGAGTGTAAACCACCAGGAGATAGGAGGAGTAATGTCTTTAAAGTCAACTGGCGAGAAGAGTCATCACCTTTTTGTTAAATTGAATCATTCTTCTTTATCATGAGTCATGATAATACTTAAATTATCTTATTTATTTTATTTTTTCAAAATATTCCGTTAGTTTTTCCTAAATATGAAAATGGATTATATTTAAATACTTTTTAATATACACAAATATCTTTTTGATTTACATCTAATGCTGTCGTTACCAACTAATTTTAAACATATAATAAATTATTATTTTAGTATTTGAAATACAGTGTTATTAGTTTTAACCTTTTTTTCTAAGATATTTATTTTATATTTTAAAGTCACAAAAATTTATAATAGAGGTTCATAGTTAACTATTAATCATGTCAAGGATTATAGAGATAAAAGTTTTTAAAAAAATATTTTACATTAAAGGAAACATATATATATATATATATATATATATATATATATATATATATATACTTTTAATAGATAAAGAAAAGAGGGTGTAATGCAAACATACTTTAAGGAAAAAGTTAGAATTTATTATTTTGATTAATCATTTATTAGATCTGTATTATTTTTCTTTTCATCATGCAAAGCATAGAAAACACAGTTTATATACCCAAGCCATGTTTTTTAAGTACCCAAAAAGAGCAAGCGTATCTTTTTACAAGATATTCTAAAGACTAAAGTGGTTTGTTAACAAAGAACAATCACACAGTATTTAGGTGACATTGGTTTAGATCATCCATGTAAAATAGTGTGTGGTTCCTTCCTTTTCCTTCAAGATCTTGCATCCTTTGGTGACATAGATTTGCCAACTTTTCAGATGAGACTCTTACTAGGAAGGTTTCATGGATCCAAGTTCCAACCATTGACACATAAATGAAGGTAGAGGTTGGTGAGAGAGAGAAAGAGATAGGAACCAAAAGGCAAAAGCAACAACAGATATAAATAGGGGGGGACCATGTCATAAAGTTGGAGAGAGAAAGCAAAGGCTTACCCCTCTCTGAAAGTAACAGCTTACGTTACTGAACTCTGAGCCAAAACCAAAGCTTACCCTTCAGCCAATTTCCCACTCATAATTATGAGAAAAGTACAAAACTAGCTCCTTCAAGCAAATCTGCTGGACACCACATGCTGAGGTTAAAGCCTTAAAAGGTTAAAGAATCATATCATAGTTAAGAATAAAGGCTTCCCTCATATGCAAGAATCTTTCTTTTGCTACACAGAAAGAAAACAGAAGGAAAAAATAAAAAAACCATTTTCTCTAAACCATAACAAATAGAGGAAATAAAATTGTCAGTTCATTTATTATGACTGATAACCATGAAATGCCACCTTGTGAGAGAGCACAGTGAGTTTTGTTTTTTTTTTCATTTGTTTTCTAGTTTCAATTCTTATCACTACTGCTTTGTCTTGGTTTGAGAAGAGAAAAGCTGACCCCTTGAGAAATGGTTTCCAGGCTTTACTAGACTCACTTCTGAAATGCATGGTTGAAAAAGTTTTGGATTTTGTTCAATTGGGTGGCCTCTGCAACTTCTGAAGGCATGCTAGTTTTTGATTTCTCCCCCCTCTTCCCAACTTTTCTCTCTCCCTCTCTCTGTTTCAAGTATTTTGGTTTTTGGTAAGGAGTCATTGATGTGTACTGTGTTCTTTTTCTGCATGTTGAATTATGTCTAAACTTTTCTCAAGTGGTTATACTTTTTGAGTTTGCGTGAAACAATGATCTTCTTTGAGAATTTACCTTCGGATATACTTGAAACTTAGAGATCATGCATTCAATAGATAGTAAAATTGATTATTTTAATTCAGTAGATTCTTGCATTTTTTTGTCTATTTAAATTAACACACCTTCTTGTAATTGCAGGGCTGAGGCATGTACCCCCGAAGCTTCAATTTTGAGAGAATTTCTATCCTTTTGAGAATATAACCAAAACTCTCTCATTCTGCATGAGTTGTGTCTAATGGCAAATAGACAGCATCCCTCAGTGTTTTTGGTGTTAGTTACTTTTTTGCTTTCTATCTATTACTCAGAGCAATTACAATCTTCTCACTCTCAGACTCTTCTCAGAATTCAGCAGCTATTGAACTTTCCTGCTGCTTTGAGCAGCTGGAGCAACGACACAGATTTTTGCAACACAGATTCAAACTCTTCCCTCTCTGTAGTGTGCTATGAAGACACCATAACACAGCTTCACATAATAGGTGAAAGAAGAGATTCACCTCTCCCTAGAAATTTCTCAATAAATTCCTTTGTCACAACACTAGTAAGGCTTCCCAGTTTGAAAGTCCTCACATTGGTTTCTCTGGGTATTTGGGGTCCTTTGCCTGGTAAGATAGCTCGTTTGTCATCCCTGGAAATAGTTAACATGAGTTCCAATTTTCTCTATGGTCCCATTCCTCAGGAACTTTCTTCACTGACAAAACTCCAAACACTCATATTTGACAACAACATGCTGGCTGAAACATTTCCTCCTTGGCTTGATTCACTTCCAGCCTTAACTGTGCTAAGTTTGAAGAATAATTTGTTCAATGGATCTCTACCGAATTCTCTTGGTAATGTGGAGAATTTGAGAGCTCTTTCACTTTCTCATAATCACTTTTATGGGGTGGTACCTGACTTTAGTCGTTTGACGAATCTTCAAGTGCTTGAATTGGATGATAATGCCTTTGGACCTGAGTTTCCTCAACTTGGTAACAAGTTGGTTACACTAGTTCTAAGACACAATAGGTTCAGAGATGGTATTCCTGCTGAATTGAGCTCATACTATCAGCTTGAACGTTTGGATATATCATCAAATGCATTGGTGGGGCCATTTCAGCCAGGATTGTTGTCACTTCCTTCTATTACTTATCTGAATATTTCTGGTAACAAATTAACTGGGATGCTTTTTGAGAATCTGTCCTGCAATTCAGAGCTTGATGTGGTTGATTTATCCTCAAATCTTTTGACTGGGAGCTTACCTAAATGTTTAGTGTCAAATTCCAGTGATAGGACTTTCCATTATGCTAGAAATTGTCTGGACACTGCGAATCAAAATCAGCAGCCGCAACCTTTTTGCCACACTGAGGCCTTAGCCGTGGGAATATTACCTGAGAGAAAGAAGCACAGAAAAGTATCTAAGGTAGTTCTTTCCCTAGGCATAGTAGGTGGGACTCTTGGAGGAGTAGCACTTGTTTTGCTAATTTTCTTTATTGTTAGAAGAGGAAATGCTAGAACCAAAATGAAGAATCCTCCAACAAGATTAATATCAGAAAATGCTGCTTCTGGTTACACTTCTAAGTTGCTTTCTGATGCAAGTAAATCTCTCTCTCTCTCTCTCTCTCTCTCTCTCTCTCTCTCTCTCTCTTTATACATTTTTCATCCACATGCAGAAAATTTAGAAAACTCAGATATTTGCTAGTCTAATGTGTAGCCATTTTTATCACTAATAAATAAGAATAAGATTCTTTTGCTGTCATAGAAAAATTAAATACTGAAGTTAGATGATCACTCAAACAAGCTTATCCAAAAAAAAAACAAAGGTCACTAAAACAAGAAGTTAAATTATCGGAGGTACCCATATACAATACCTAAACTGTTACTTAGAGGAAAATTAGTAGGATCTTTCTTTCTTGGAATTATATGTTTGCACTCTCTATCTTTAGTCATCTTCAAGTATTCCCTGTTCTACTTTCCCAACAAGGTCGGCTCCAACATCAGTTCCTTTGTATATATTTCACCACCCATCTGAACAAACAGTGCTACAAAGGAGGCACCAGTTGTTAGGAATCAAGAATAGGAACGGGAAAGAAAAAAAAACTTATTGAATAGGATTAAAAAACAGAATTCTTGCTAAAGCAGTCCTGTACCTTGATTGACAAAAAAATGGTTTTATATATTAAAATCTAGTATTAACATATGTTGGTTAATACATGTTTAAATTTAATAAAAAATATTTTTTTTGCAGCTAAACTAGTGATAACACTAGTTCTTTATCAGTGATGTCCACTTAATTAGAAAATGTTTCTTGAGAGTTTGATATGAAAGAATATACAGTTCTTTGTGTTCCATACTAAGGATAGATTGACAAACATGTATTTTTTCTGTACTTAAAAGGGTATATATCTCAAACAAAGAAGTTGGGAGCAGTTGGCCTACCAACTTATAGAAGTTTCTCATTGGAAGAGATTGAGGCAGCTACAAACTACTTTGACACAGTTTCTTTAATGGGTGAAGATTCCTATGGAAAGGTATGCTACAATGTCTCAAATTATTTTGCATATATAGAAACATTTCCTTTGAACTATATTCATACAAAATCAGTGGTTTTATTTCCTTTCATTGACCGTGGTACACTAGCCAACATCACAAAATAATTTGGCCATGCAGTCATGATTCACTTAACTATGTAGCATGAAGTTGTTAGTTACAATTAAATTGCAACTCTTTAAACATTTATGTGATGAGTGTTTCATTTTGAAATAGTGTGTTTTGATGTATTAGATGTACAGAGGTCAGCTGAAGAATGGTTCGGTCGTTGCTATTCGATGTGTAGAAATGAAAAAGAAATACAGCACTCAAAACTTTGTGAACCACATAGAGCTGATATCAAAACTCAGGCATCGTCACTTAGTCAGTGCTATTGGACACTGCTTTGAATGTTCTTTGGATGATTCGAGTGTCAACAAAGTGTTTCTTGTCTTTGAATACGTACCAAACGGCACGCTCAGGAATTGGATCTGTGGTAATTGCTCAAACAACAGCTTTTTTCTCAGGTTGCAGGTTTTAAAAATTCTATTATTCGACATGACAAAGAAGGATAGGGAAAGTTCGCTAGAGGGGATTCCATTAGTAGTAGTTACAAATTCATTTATCTCTTACCTTAAGTGATCTCTATTGGTAACTTCCTCGAAGTTGAAAATTTGCACTTGAGGTAGACGAAATTGAGTTTAATTTACAAGCAATATTACAGTGAAATGTGAGTCTACTAATAAGATATCATGATATGTATGATTTTTAAAGTAGTTATTTTAGAGGTCAACAAACTTATCTTGCATTACAATCTGTGATTAGATAAGTATAACACTATAAAAACATTTTATATGATCATGACACAGACTATTTACTCATCAATGATATATTCTCTTTGAATAGTAATTTCAGTGTCATGGTGTAATGTAACATTGTGACAGTAATGTCATTTTTGTTAACCTCCATCCTCTTCAGAATTATGGTATTGATGCCTCATAACTTTGGCAGATGAGAATGCAAGAAAATGCTTGAATTGGACCCAACGCATTGGAGCTGCAATTGGAGTGGCAAAGGGAATCCAGTTTTTGCACACAGGGATTGTCCCTGGTGTATATTCCAACGATCTCAAGATAGAAGATGTTTTATTGGATCAGAATCTTGTTGCGAAAATCAGCAGTTATCACCTGCCTTTGTTATCTAACATGGGGAAGGTAAGAAGAAAACAATTTTGACATTTTACAGTTTTTTAATGAGGAAAAATATCATTACTAAGTTTCATCTTTTATCTCCCTTGATGAAAAAAAATGCCTCAGTTGGTACTTAATCACCTTAACTTATTCTTCCAGGTTCGACATGGAAATTCTTCAAGTGGATTAAAACATTCTAGCAACAATAAAAGGTGATGATAGAAAGTTAATCAGGTTGTGTAACATAGAAAAATAGAACTCAATACCATAGATATAATTTGACATGTCTCAGTGTAGAAAAAATACTTTGGATTCTGTTTACACAGATGTGTATGTATATGTAAGTAAGAAAGCTTGGTTTTTAATGATTTCTGCTGTTTCGTAGTGTCAAGCATGGAGATAAGTCTGATATATACGACCTTGGAGTGATACTACTCGAACTCATTCTAGGAAGGCAAATAAGGACAGCGAATGATGCAGACGCTTTTAGGGATCTGGTAAATACAGGGACTCTGACTCATTTCCAATGTGCCATTTTCTTTTTTCTGCTTTCTTTGTCTTTCAATTTTATAATTTGTTAAATTAATAGAGAGTTTTTGTGTGATCCAACTAGAGAACAGTTGATGCTTAAATCAGAGTCTAACTCTTTCATAGGAGTGAAATATCAAAGACTCAATGGCCTGTTTTATTTGATTAATTGTGATAGAAACTAGAGTCTCATTTTCGGGTAAGTATAAATAACTAGTAGTGTTAGACTACAGAAACCAGTAGTTTTCCTCTTTATTAGCTGTGTGATCATCAAATCCATACGTTCATATTGTATAAAATTTGGTTTGAATTCATTATATATATGGACATATTGCCTCACCTTAAGAGATTAGTTCAATTGTTAAATGTCAAAAACTTTTCCACGTACTCCAAGCAGGAAAATATACGATAGGATTAGAAGAAAATATATCCATATATTGTCATGCTAAAGGGTATCAGAATAAATGCCTATATGATTGAGAAATCATTGGAGTCCCAATTATTAATTTCCACTTGACATACAGTTAAGTGTCACAATTCTTTCTTATAAATTGAAAAACTTTAACAGGGGTATAGTAGATATTAGCTGGGATCATAGACATGTAATGTCACACTGTCTCCTAACTTATTAACTTGCAAGATAGTGTTAGTTTTCATAATCCACATTCAATAGAAACCATCTACAATTCTTTGACCCTGCTTCTTTTAATTGCATTATGAGGCAGTTGCAAGCAAGCTTAGGAGCTGATGAAGAGGGTAGGAGGAATGTGGTTGATACAGCAATTCGTAAGGCATGCTTGGATCAATCATTGAAGACAATGATGGAGATATGTGTGAGGTGTCTGGTTAAAGAGGCAGAAGATAGGCCCTCCATAGAAGATGTTTTGTGGAACTTGCAGTTTGCATCTCAAGTGCAGGATGCATGGAGAGGGGATTCACAAAGTAGTGAAGGGTCACCAGGCTCAGAATCTGGAGGACTTCCCTTTCATTAGTTTCAATCCAAAGGTTTCCACTTTTTTTTTGTACATTTCACTATAAGCCTATAAGGTTCATGGTTGCAGATACAGCAGCATCAGAATAGTATAAGTTCTTATATTGTAACTCCTTTGCCCCCAAAATTTGATGAGGAAAAAGAATTTGTAAGGATCTATTATATAATTTCTTACTACAAATACATAGAAGATTTAAAGTTTGGATTAGAAATCACTGGAAAAATATATTCAACTTTCTTTTAGTTCACACTTACACAATTTATGATGTCTTTTGATTTTTATTATATGTGAGTCCTACCATCAAATATCTAGTGGACACTAAGTAAGTAATCCATAAAGCAGGAGCAATGTAAGCCATGACTAAGATTCTATCTGCTGTGGGTGGAATCTGGGTGAACAAGTTTGAATGGAAGCAGCATATCATGCAATGTCTAGAAGCAAAAATCAACAAAAAAAGTTTGGAGATTATTATGCCACGTGCTTGGTTTATGATGAATTGTCGTGGTGGTAGAATAGATGTAGCATACTATCATATGTAGCCTCAGATATTTTAAATTCTGCTCTGCTACATTAAGTCTGCGGCCTATAGTCAGTCTTGGAAGCTTTCGTGATCTCTACACACTCGCTATCTGGAAGTACCAAAATGAGGAAATGAAGCAGGACAAATACAATTACATATTCTTCTTATATTCTAACCGTCCATAAGTGTAACTATAAAATTATTTTCACCTACAATAAAGAAATTGATTCCCAAGAAAAGAAAGAATACATAATAAAGTTAAATATTACTTCTTCTCGCCGGTTGAACGCCTCCTTCTAGAATCAGACCCATGTTTCCTTCTTGATGCTAGAATAAGGCTCTGTTGGGACAGAAGACACCCTACCTGTTGATTACACTCCGACAATCAAGTCAGCTAGGGTTCACCAAAAGTAAACAGTTTTTAGTCTAGTGTGCAAAAACAACGTACTTTTACTTGGAGACTTACTCTCCTTTTATCACCGGACATGCAACATGCAACAACTCTTCCTGGAGATAAGCAAATCTTAACTGAAAAATAATCATATTAAACTTTTATCTCTAACAGAAAACCACCTGCGACGGGCACCAATGATCTTCAGGAACTATTTGTAGGCCCATTTTTTGTTACCAATGCGTCTCCCTATCTACTTAGGGTTACTTTAGCCACGTGCAACAAACATGCAACATGTAATAATAACAAGTACACAATAATATCAAATATACAATAACGATAAATATGCACAATAATAACAAATACACAGGAATAAATAATATTATATCGCCCCCACCCCCCCCCCCACCAACAAAAAAATAAACAAATACCATCCAAACACACTATCACAACCACTACCCTCCACCCTCATCCCCACCACTCCACAAACAC
>Ga0123342_1007411_pt1 | contig 14499 bp, 9 predicted proteins | sample Turbeawhitnodule_FD_89960 | JGI IMG/M metagenome (GOLD analysis project Ga0123342, IMG submission 89960) | Root nodule microbial communities of legume samples collected from Mexico - Turtle bean Mexico white nodule | ecosystem: Host-associated > Plants > Roots > Nodule | place: Mexico: Nepantla...
AGTCATCCATTGGAGTAGAAAAGGGTTTGCAACCCATGAGACCAGAATCCTTAATCAAGTCCAGACAATATTTGCGTTGACAAAGAGAGATGCCTTGGCTGGAGTGAGCTACTTCTATTCCCAACAAATATTTCAACTGGCCAAGATCCTTTATATGGAAATGAGAATGGAGAGTGGCTTTAATCTTAGTGATCTCAGAAGCACAATTTCCAGTGAGCACAATATCATCGACATAAACAATGAGAGAAGTGAAAACAGAACCAGTATCTTTTATAAATAAACTATGATCAACATGGGCTTGAGCATATCCCGAAGATTGCAGTAAAAGAGATAATTTTTCATACCATGTGCGACTCGCTTGTTTCAGTCCGTAGAGAGATTTCTTGAGTTTGCAGCATTGATTAGAAGAATAATTGGATAGTCTAGGAGGTATCACTATATAAACATCCTCTGAAATTTATCCATGAAAAAATGCATTACTGACATCAAGTTGTTGTAATTCCCAATTGTAAATGGATGCCAAGGCTAAGACTACTCTGACAGTGGTCATTTTTACAACAAGGGAGAAGGTTTCTAGATAATCAACCCCTTCAATTTGGGAATACCCTTTTGCGACCAGGCGAGCTTTGTAGCGTTCAACATTCCCATCAGGTTTTCTCTTTATTTTGAACCCATTTGCATCCGATGGGTTTGATAGAGGGAGGTGTAGTCACAATATCCCAAGTTTGGTTGTCAATTAAGGCCGCAATTTCAACCTGTATAGCTTCCTGCCAACAAGGTTGGGTAACAACCTCCTGATACGTCTTTGGTTCTTGCTCAGTATGGAGACACATTAGAAAATGAGAGTGGGAGGAAGACAAATGAGAATAATCAATGAAGGACTGGATAGGATACCTGATCAGTGAAGAGGATTGGTTAGGGTGTGCTAAAGTAAAGGCAGAATCACTTGAAGAAGTGTTGCAATAGTAATCATTGAGATAACGTGGACGATTGGTGAGGCGGTTGGAATGTCGTGGTGTTGGTGAGGGTGGAGGTGGTGCTGAAGCTATGGAATCCGGTGAGGGAGAGGTGTGTTGGTCAGGGGACGGGGATGGGGAAATAGATGAAGAGGAAGTAGGACTAGTGGGCTTAAGGAAAACTGGAGGTATAAGTAGAGGAAAAGGTGTATCTGGTGTTGAATTGGTTTTAATATGAAGAGGGTTGGTGTGGTTTTCAATGGGTTCACTGATGGATTGAGAGGATGAAAAAGGAAAAATTTTCTCATTGAATTGCACATTGCGAGATATAAAAATTTCTTTGTTGTTGATATAAAAAATGACATAGCCCTTGGTCCCTGTTTGGAAGCCCAAAAAAATTCCACGTCTTGAGTGGACATCAATTTTTTTACGAGGAGCATTTATTGATGCATAATAAAGACAACCAAAACTTTTAATCATGGAAAAATCAGGAGGTTCATTATGCAATAATTCAAAAGGAGTTTTATTTTGAATGATAGGAGAAGGAACACGATTTATCAAAAAAACTGCATGTTTAATAGCATAGGACCAAAAATGTTTTGGAAGATTAGATTGAAACATGAATGCCCTAGCAACATTAAGGATGTGTTGATGTTTTCTTTCTACGTGTCCATTTTGTTAAGGGGTATATACACAACTTGTTTGATGTAAAATACCTTTGGATGAAAAATAATTCTTTTGAAAAAACTCAAGCCCATTGTCCGGACGAATACATTTAATAGTGGTGTGAAATTGAGTTTCAATTAAAGCAACAAAATTTTGGACATGCATTTGGACTTCACTTTTTGATTTTAATAAGACAGCCCATGTAAAACGACTAAAATCATCAACAATGGTTAAAAAATATTTATGACCATGAATAGAAATTTTAGAAAAGGGTACCCAAATATCCATATGGACTAAATCAAATAATTTGCAAGATCTATTGATACTTGGAGAGTATGAAAGATGTTTTTGTTTAGCTAAGTGACAAATGTCCCAATTGTCAACAATATTCTTAGAAATAAAAGGAAAGGTCATGTGCAAAACATTGAGACGATTTCCGGAAAGGTGTCCTAGCCTAAAATGCCAAAGATTGGTGTTAGTGATAGGGGGTGGTGAAAGTATTGATGGAGACTTTGGGTGGTGGTTTATGGATGTCAAGAGGTGTCAAACTCACAGGATGATTGATGTCCAAGTGATAAAGCCCTTGTTTTAATTTACCCAAACCAATCGTCTTCAATGATCTTGTTTCCTGTATATAATAATTCTCATTAGAAAATATCAAAAAATAATTAAGAGAAGTCATGAGTTTAGAAATTGAAAGAAGATTAAATTTAAAATTGGGAATGTAAAGCACATCATGAATAACAAAGTTTGGACTGATTTGAACAGAGCCAGAAAAATGTGCAAACACATGGGTACCATTAGGTAAATTGATTTGGACAGGTTTAATTTGAGAGTAATAAAGAAAAAAATTTAAAGAGGAGGTAATATGATCAATTGCACCAGAATCGATGACCCAAGAATTATTTTGTGAGTGTGTGATAGGAATAGTGTGGCTATTGAACAAAATATGATGTGGGTGTGTGAGAGATGTGGTGCAAAAAGTAGAAGAAATGCTAATACCCATTGGGTCAACAAAAGTTGTTTGGGTGATATTGGCCCGTGAGAGCTGGACAGAACCAGAACCATAGGTCTCAAGATGCTGTTGCGGTTGCTAGAGGAGTCTAACGAGAGCTTGATATTGGGCCTGTGACAAGTGAATACCAGGTCCATTAGAAGCAGAACCCTCAACGCTGGTGGTGTTAGAACCAGAACCCTCAATGTTGGTCAGATCGTTGACGGCATTGTTGGTGAGATTGTTGACGACACCTTCACGCAAGTTGAATCATGGACGACCCGGGTATTGGGGATGACCCGGTGGGTAACCGTGTTTCGCATAACACGCTTCAATGGTGTGGCCGGTGTGGTGACAGTAAACGCATCTCTTACTATTGTTGCGATTATTGTTTGCTGGATGAGATTTCGGAGGTCCGCCACCGCGTCCCTTATCGGAAGGGATGAAGCTGAAATTGATGAATGCGTTGGCTTCTGCGTCAACAAGAGGAAGAGAACGTTGACGCTCCTGCTGCACAATCATGGAGAAAACACGAGAAGCTTGCGGCAAGGGTTCCATGAGAAGGATTTGGGAACGAACGACGGAGAATCGGTCCTCCAATCCTTTGAGGAAGCGAATGATGAAGTCTTGTTGATGATACATCTTGACTGAATAGGTACATGGAAGGAAAGGACGATAATTATCAAGCTCTTCCCATAAAGATTTGAGGGAGGTGTAGTATTCTGAGACAGAACAGTCGCCCTGTTTTAAGCTGTAGATGGTTTCTTGGAGCTCTGCAATACGAAGAAGGTCACCCTGAGAGAAACGTTCTTTAAGGTCATTCCAGATGGCTATAGCACTTTCAAAGAAAATCACACTTTGGGTAATAGGTTGAGACAGAGAGTTGAACAGCCAAGACATGATTAATGTATTGCAACGTTCCTATGTTGGATACAAAGGATCAATGAGTGCAGGTTCAATAACAACACCTGTCAAAAAACCCATTTTGTTTTTGGAGATTAAAGCCATACGAATGGCTCGAGACCACATATGATAGTTTGAGCCAGTAAGGACAGGGGTAATGGATACAGAACTGGGTCCTTCACTGGGATGGATGTAATAAGGGCTGGAGGGATGAAGACTGGAATCTGTAATTCCAGGATCAGTAGAGTGAACCTCAGACATGAAGAAGGTATTTGCAGAGCTCCTTTGTGAGAAAACAAGGCAAAAACAGAAATGCACAAAGCAAAAGATGATGGAAAAGTTTGTTATATTATTATGCAAACAATATTCAGAATATATACACATTGTTTGTGTAAAGAAAAAGACAAAAGAGAATAACAGAAAAATACAGCTCATGGGTACACCTCATTCTCTTTCTAGAAAGATCTAAAAAATTAGAAAACATTGCATAATAGATTGGGTTGAAATTATTTTGTTTGGACTGTTGTAGAACTTTCTTTTACTCTCTCAGCGACATTGTTCCATCTCACGTTTCTGTTGGTGGTTTAGGGTGGGTTCTCAGAAACTTGGTGGGAGAAAGGTGGTTTCTCTTGAAGGTAAGTACATTTTGATTTTCGAATTTGCTGTTCCATTTTCTCTTTGGATTTTCGTTTCCGTAGTTCATTCGCATTATTTTGGACAATACATCCGATAGTTTTATGGAATAGAGAACATGTATTTATTTTTATGCATTCCGGATTATAGAATTCGGAAAATTTTTGGATCCACCAATCTGTAATTCAAAATATGCATTTCGAATTTAAAAATCCATAATTCAAAAAAGCATTTCAGATCCACCAATTCGTAATAGAAATATGAATTCCAAATTCAGAAATCCATAATTCAAAAAAAGCATTATGGATCCACCAATCCATAACAAAAATTAGGCTTCCGCATTCAGCAATATGGAAATTAACAATTTATGAAAAATTTGCTTCCACAACACTCTCTCATCCGGAGAACAAAATGATTCAATTTTGGATAGATGAATCCATAGCACACTCCTGGATCCCGATTTCCAATAACCACAAAAACGCCATAACCACCAATGCTCCTAAAATAAAAACTCAATTCTTACCTTTAGAAGCCAAGCAAGACTTCGACAATGCAATCCACTCCTCCACCTTGCTCTGCACATCTAAAATGACTCTCCACCAACGCCTGAGATGAATGAAGAAGATGAACAATGCCATTTAAACTGAACCACGGTGCCCTTTTTCAAATAAAAGATCAAGGCCAGTGTTGGGATTTATAAAATTGTGGGGATGCAAGAAGAAAATCGGAGAGGTGCAGGAAGAAGAAGCCTTATTTGTTTCTTTTTGGCTACATATTGGGTAAATGCTAACTGCTTTTCTTTATTCTGTTTGATTTGGGCTTTTGGCCTGCATAGCTTTCTTCAGCTTTTTCTTCATGCACCCCTTTTTTACTAACATAAAAGACAGATATACCCTCCTTTTTCCACCGTGCCACTACTATGCTTTCGTTGTCGTTATCATTGCTAGTACGAATCTCCCTTCTCTACTGCACTCTCTAAGAAGAAGAAGAAGAGAAAGACGACTCGTTAAAAAAAGTTATTTTGGAAAATTCGTTTTAAAAACTATCATTTTGAAAAACTTGTTCTGGAAAGCTTACTCTAGAATGTATTTTGGAAAACTTGTTTCAAAAAGCTCATTCTGAAAGGTATCATCATGTATGTTTTAAAAATTTGTTCCAAAAATACTATTTCAGAAAACTTGTTCTGAAATGTATTTATATATGTTATGAAAAACGTGTTTTGAATTTTTTTTCTAAAAGTTCTATGTTAGAAATTCTTAAGAAACTGGTAATCTAAAAATCACTTTTACAAAAGGTAAAATTATTATAAAATTTATGGGAGTACAGTTACAAATATGAAGGTGCAGAAAGAAAAAATCCTTTCTATTCTTTCTAAAAACTATTTTAGGCCTCGTTTGGTTTACATTGATGTAGAAGGGATTTTAGAAACTAATGTTAAAAAGTATTATTCAAGCTGAGAATGATACTTTAAAAGCTGAGCATAGAAAAGTGAATTTTGTTAGAAAGTAATACAGTACTTTAAAATGCAATATTGAGCGTTTTAAATGTTGTTGGTGATATGGTTGGGATAAATTTTATTTTATGTTTTAAGCTAACTTTTATGCCTTTTCTTCAAATTCTAAAACTGCAAATGCTTTTATAAAGTTTCTTGGTGGTGTGGCAGTCATTATCAACACGAGAAAATGACACTGACAAATTGCTTCACAAAGTAACAAGTTTGATGTCCATAGTAAATTAAAAAAATAAAAGAAACCCAAAAGGGAGAAAAGTCAGAAAACAACACCAAATAAATAAATATAAAAATAAAATAAAAAGATGGATAGAATAAAATATCAAGAAGTGTATTTTAACCTAATTTAACCTTATAAAATTGACTTTAAAAGTAAAATCTATATATTATGAAATATTTTTATCTCTAGTCGAAATCTCCGACCGAAGAAGAAGTGATGGAAATTGTACTATCAAACTCTCCCCCACATACAAATGATGAATTTGGATACGTATCTATAACTATATGTTGTGTGGTTGATAGAGAAACAAGAAAATTTAGAAGACTCTTTAGGGAATGAAATTTCTGGTCTTCAACACCCCTTTGGTATGGTTTTCACATGCAAATTTTTAGTACTCACACACATATATATAAGTCTCTCTATGTCATTATCTCTTGCATGATAATTCAGAGGTTATAATGATTTCTAGGGCTTGAGGAGACGTAGGCTAAAAAATTTGTTCACCATCACTTCCCACTAAGAGAGCAAAAGGCCAAGGGAAACAAGACTCACCAAATCATGAAGGCACTTTTGTTATGGCTTTAGTGGGATTTTAGGCTATAGTGGGTTTTTGTGGATTCTCATAGAAATTATTACTCCCATGACTCTCTCTCACACACACATTGACACCACCAAACCAACATGCCTAAGATTTAGATTCTTGTGTGATTTAAAAAGTGACATTTTCAGAAGCAAAACGGTCCACGCCTTAATGGTGTTGGACCTGTTTGTGTGCAACCTAATAGTATGTATGTGACAACCTCACATGCCACTTAGACCACACATCCACGACACCCCTATCCTTTCTCTTTCCAATGGAGGGTTATGTTCTTAGAACTAAATTCGTGGCCACAATAACATTATATCCAAATTACTTCATACTTGAGTTCTCATCATCTACATGAATTTATGAGAGACAAATCTATATTCTTGATTATGCAATGTTAGAAATCATATGTGGATTAAATGCTTTTTTGAGTTTGAATTAAATTTAAAATTCACTCTATTATAAGATGATGTTTACGAGAATTGACTCTCAAATCATGACCGATGAAGAATACATAAGACCGTCTATTGTAGAGAGTCTAGTCGTAATTTATTGTATATGATATGTACATTACATTTCGTTAATATTATCTTTGTATACGAGTAAGAAACTCGTAGACAAAATATTTTTTTTATTAAAAATGTATTTTAAGTCTAACTCAATCTTACAAAATCAGCTTATAAAATGAGATCTACACTCTCTAATATATTATGAAATGTTTGTATCTCTAGTTTATGTAAGATCAGAACATAGCCTTATGAGTTAGTTTTATAAGATTGAGTTAAGCTTAAAATCTATTTCTTAATATGAAATCAGAGTCATTTAAAACTTATCATAGTCAGAATTTGTTGAACTTATCAAGTCACCCGCTATCGGGTCGTTATTGAAACATCCATAAATATATAGTTCAACCCATGAGTTGACAGATCTTGGTGTGAGGAATCCACGTCGACTAGAGATAAAATCATTTTATAGAATACAAGTGAATACAAACCTCACATCATAAAGAAGTCTTGTAAGGTAGAAAATTCAGATCTTACTATTTTCAATTTTTTTTAAATATATAGATAATTCATACTTCAAAAAGAAAAATTAAAAATTCAAAGTATGGAATTGAGAATCTTACCTCATGAAGTAAATAATATATAGAGAGAAGAAAAAGACTCATAAACACTATATCATAAAAAAAATAATTTGAAAGTAGGAAATGCAAAAGTATAGGAAGTTTATGAGAAGACAAAATTTGTTAAATATATGAGATCTATGATGGGATCCTTTACTTTTATTAGGGATATAGAATAGGTAGTGTGATGGGGAACTTTCACATAATGCAAGACAAGATGGATGTGGAAGAGTGGAGTGATTGAAAGCATCAAATGTTTTTCACTTTCTCAAAATTGTTATTTGTCTCGTGTTTAGTGCTTTTCCATCTTGTGACTACTCGCTCACGAACTTCACAACTCATCTTCTACTTTTGGGTTTTCGTCACACTCAAACTGTTACCTTCTCGTGACCAATCTAACTATCCCCGTTAAAAGTCTTCAATTCTTATTTCTTTTTCAATGCTTTCAAAAAAAATAATTAAAGAGACAAAAAAGTTATTTTAAAATTTAAGACATTTTCGTTACCAAAATAATCTATTTATCTATCACTCGTCTACACGATTTACGAGAAAATCTATCAAATTTATCCATTGTATATAAAATAATATAAAAATGCATTAAATCAAATTTATTCATTTTATTTTATGGATGATTAATGATTCATATACTATTCCTCAAAATCCAATAAATTATCCTATCAATACTATAATATCCAACCACTTTTTACATACTTAAATCTTTCTTATGTTCACTTTTACTTTTTTTTATAGATAAATGTTTAAATTTTTTTAATTTTTTTTTAAATAATATATTCTAGTTTTTAGTTTTTCAAATTTATTTGTATAGATACGGATTGAATATCTATCCATAAAAGAATAGTTGATGCATGAGTTTGAATTGAATTTTTAATGATTAAAATTAGTTAATAATTTTTTTATCCGATCCATTTTAATAAAAATAAAATTTATTCAATCCATCTAATTTATTACATATACTTATATAAAAAATAAAAATATTGTAATGGAGTTTTAAATGAAAAAACTTTATTTTCATAAAGTTTCATGCAACTTCAATTTTGGAAATTAATATATTTAGTGTGTTTGTTTTACACCCAAATTAAGTTTATCCCAACTTAAACACACATTTCAATGTAAAATTGTGGAAAAAAAAATAGACACATGAACCTTAAAACTATTTTATATCAAAATCAGCTTTACCTAATAGCCCATAAATTATCCAATATCTGATAAAACGAATCCAACAAAAAAACAATGTAAAGGAAATGAAGCAAGAATATTTTGAGTGATATATAGACAATTAAACCAAATGTTGGGTTTCTAAAATCTATTTATAAGTGATGGAAGTTATCAAAAAATTCAATTATCCATCACTGTGATGTGTGTTTGAATACCTTAAGCAAATCAAAGTGGCAATTAAAAAAACACTGTTTATGAAGTGCCTAAAACAGGGACATTTCCCTAAATCTAAGCCCTCTCATTGAACTTGACACTTATGTGAGAGAGAGAGTTAGGGTCTTTTCACAGTGCATCATCTATTTCAAGGATCCAAGTGGGGTATGCTAATAAGGATCAGTTTCCATCCACACTTTCAATGTTTTTAAAATGTAATACTTTTTATGTAATTTATAAAATTCATGCCAAGCATAATTTTCAATATATAAATTATAATATAAAGTAAAATTTAATTATTAATAAATTTTTTAAGACAATTAGTTAAAGTATCTAAGATCCTATTTACCACATCTAAATGTTATAATATACATAAAATATTAAATTAAATATTTACATATATACATCTTTGTCATTAAGTATTTCAAAATATATTTTCTTTTATAGAAATTTTAATATTTACATATATTAAAATAAAATATCTAAATAAAACATCAAATGTTCTATCAACTCAGAGTAAAGTTATATTACCTTAAACATCATCTGCTCACGTGTAAATACACGATCATCACATATAAATAAAACAAACACAATACAAATAAAAGGGTAAGCAAACTACTTTTAAAACTTCTAATATTATTGAAATTTTAAATCACAAACATAAATTCATCACTTTTCATACACTTTCACAAAGCAATAAAGTGTCTATAATAATTAATTACAATCCCTATTTCTTATGTCAGACTTCTAGTGACTAATATACATAAACACTTGACTCTACTTTCAGAAGACTCGTGCATTGATTTAGACTTAGAGATCTGCACATGTCATACAACCTCACTGTGGAATCCACACATCTATGCGCATAATAATTCCAATAGCAGATAACCTCATATGACCTGTAAGATCAAATTATATTTCAAACCACAAACAAAATCATATGAACCTCCTTCGACCTTCAACACATGATAATATTCATCTATATGATTTCAATATATCAAGAGAGTCAAGATACCTCCTTTTAGATGAATCCCTAGTCAATGCACATTCTAACAATCTCAACACGGTATTTTCTTTTCTAAAAATACTATGTCTCGATCACCACTTCTCACATTATATAAAATCAAAACATTTGATCATAACAAAGCTTAAAATGTACATATACATTTGAATCTACTTCTAGAAGACTCGTGCATTGACTCGTACACATACAATTATATCTAAAATCTTAGTCTTTGATCCACTATAGGCATCGATTTTTTTCATAACCATCGCTTATAATCGCTGCATATAGTGTGTCGTAGATTACAATTTTGGTTTTAATCGTAGTCTATGATGAGTTGGTTTTAGTTCAATTTTTTTAATGTGTTTTCTCCTCCTAGTTAACTTGTTCATTTTAAAAGGCTAGCTAGAAAACTAGATTTGCATTTATTCAAACAATCATATATATATATATATATATATATATTGATAAATCATTTACATCCACCAATATATATTCCCATATACTCCTATCTATTTGGCTAATTTCTTATACATTAGAAACACGTAATATAACATAACAATTAAGAAGCACTAGTGCACAATGACGAAACGAATGCGGCTATTTTAAATTTATAAGTGTGGCTGTATAGTCGCATTTGATTAGCGCACACTTGTAAATCGAAGAGATAAGAGTGTGGCTATATAGCCGCACTTGAAAATACAATTTATAAGTGCGGCTATTTCTTATAGCCACACTTGTATATGCCAAAACATTAAAAAAAATTCAAAAATTTAAAACACCGCCAATCTTGTGTGAAGGCAACGTTGATGAAGAGTGGCACGGGAGCGCCAGCAACGACAGCGGAAGCGGCGACGAACAGGGAAGCAGCGACGAAGCAAACCAAAAAAACCCACAAGAACCCACGAAGGCAATGAAGAGTATTGAACAATGCAAGAAACCAAACAATGTAAGAAAAACGAAAAAAAAATTATACATGAAGAGTGGCACGGGAGCACCAGCAACGGCGGTGGCGGATAGGGAAGCAGTGACGGAGCAACGAATGCCAACCAATGAAATAGTGCTTCGAGACCACCAATGCAAGGAATAAAACATATATAAGGAAAACGAAAACATCTATGCATATATTTGTGAAGATGAAGAGGAAGAAAGAGAATTCAAGAAACTTACATTAGCACAAATGGAATGCAGATGCAACAGAAGGAGATGAACTCAGAGCACAAACGCGAAATGAAAGTAAAGACGAGAAAGAAAGTATGAAATTGTGTGTGGCGCGCTTCAAAATTTAGGGTAAAAAAGGATTTACAAATGCGGCTAAAGGTAAAACCGCATTCGTAAATCAAAATATTTTGATTTACAAGTGCGGCTATACAAATAGCCGCATTCGTAAATCAAAATAATTTCAAAAATGCCACCGCGTTTTTTACGAAAACGGGTAACGCAAAAACCACACTAAATAAAGAGTACCCTTTTCTTCTTTTTGCATTAGTGAAGATATAAACTAAACCTATATTATTCATCATTTATCTTAGAGTGTTATAGAAACTAATCAAATATGTGACCCAAACATTCCTCACATCGTCCAATAAGGCCGAATTTAGTGGTTCATCATCCATAAAATACTGCAATACATAATAAGTTGAAATTAGTGTTTAAAGTACACATAATTTATTATAAACAATAATTTAAATATGATTACCTGCTCCCAACCTCTGTTAATGTCAAGCCTTATAATGACAACAATCCATTGCATAACATATTAGCCACACTTATACCCTCACAATTGCTTATTACACTACAATTAAATATTCATTAAAAGTTAATATTGATATTTTGACAAACAACGAAGGGAGGAAGACAAAAAAAATAATTAATAAAAATTACAAATCTTTAGGATCAACCATGTAAGCTTATCCCATCTACACAAATAAACTGCTTGGAGAGTGCTACGAAAGGCTTTAGCAATAAAGGATAATTTGTCTAGACGTGGTGTTGTTTTATTAAATAATTTGTGTGTTTTGTGTGGTGTGGAAGAAGAGTCTATATATCATATGATTTTTAATTGCAAAATTGCTTGGCTTATTTGGGGAATGTGTTATAATTGGTTGGGAGTGTCGATGACTAATCATTATGATGCGAAATCATATTTTATGCATAACAAATTTCCTTTTTTGAATGTTACAAGCAATAAAATTTTGATAGCAATAATTGGGGAGATTTGGAAACATAGGAATGGTTGTATTTTTAAAAATGATAGAGTCGATCATGTGGAAGTTTTCACTATTGCACAAATGAAAGTTTGGTCGTGGTTATTGGCAAAGGAACATGTAATCAATTTTTCTTATTCGGATTGGTGTTTAGAACCTTTGGGATGTATGAGCTACATTAGAAAAAGGTAATTGAGTTGTTTTGTCTGTTGTGTCTTATGTAATAGTATTATTTGGCTTGTTGTAGACAAGATCGTGGTTTTGTTTTTCTTCTAGTAGGTTGTTGAATGCGGGAGGATCCTAGTTTGTGTTTTGTTGACTGAAGGGAGTTCTTTTCTTTGATTTGTTAAGTACCAAATTTTGTCAATTGTTTTGGAGCGGAAAGGATGTGCAGTGTTTGCAGGGTCAAAGTTCCTGGGATGATCTACTAGGAGAGAAGAATCACTGTGAAGGAAAGAAGCTTTGTTGGAATTCAAAGGTGGAAGTGGTTTGAGGACCTATTTGTGGTTTGGGCTTTTGTATGAGGTATTTTTTTTGTTCGGTCTAGAACTTTTTATTTGAAATGCAGAGCAAGGTGTTGAATGTCATATAATGTCTTTATGAAATATTAGATTTGAAGGTTGTGTTTGAGGAGTTATTCATTTATGATATTTTATTAAGTTGGACATGTGAAAATAAATAGTATTTTTAGGATACGTTGTATAAGAGTTGAAATATCTCAAAATACTCCTTATTATTTCATTTTTTTTTCTTATTGATATAAAAAAAAAAAGACACAACATCAACAATTAAAAAAAAAATAAAAACTTAAACTTTCTACTATAATCTAATAAAAATGGTCCTTACAACGGTAAAACCAAAAAATGAAAAATATAATTAATAAAAATAAAGTTATAACTTTCTCTTATTTTCTTTCACGTATAACAACTTATTAAATCATCTATTTTTCACCTATTTTCTTTTCCTTCTCTTTCTTTATTCTCCCTTCCAAAGTTTCTTTTTTTTCTTAAACTAAACAAATATTAAATACTTATTATAAAATTCAAATAAAAATATTCTTATACTTCCTACAAATATATCTTTACCCACAATACTTAAAAATTATCCGTTTTAACTTTTATACATACTACTTTTTCTTTATTTCTTTAATTCTATGTTAAAAGGTATAATATAATAATAATAACAATAATGAAAGAGAATTAAAATAGCATATGTAAATATTAAAATACATTATTTTTAAATATAATTATATTGATTAAAGTTATATATCACAGAAATAATGACTATACTGTGAAATCAATCTCTTTTTCTTTTATGAAAAGTATTATTCTGAAATGTTAAAGATGCTAAAAAATTTATTTAACAATAAATGATAACTGTACCCAAAGAAAGTTGGTGCAAAATGAAAAGAGAAAACAACTGCACCAGATGAGTTCACTTCACATGTACTGAAATTAAAGTCTTCTGATCCTGATTGGGCCACTAATCATCAATGCCACTGAAAATAATACATTTATTTTATTTTCCCTTTCTTTATTTCCTTCTGTAATTTTTCTATTTGAGGCAATTGCATTTACCTATTATGATATTCTATAAAAGTGGCTCAAAAAGAGGGACATGAAAGAATGTTTATAGCACTAATACACTAACCTTAATTATGTTTCATAAATACAGGAAATGGATAGACAAAAAAGAGAACAAAAATATATTATAAAGTAAAAATACTGGTTATGAAAATGAAGAAAAAAATAAAAATAAATTCAGAATTTTGGTAAAATTAGTTAAGTTCAATCTTTAACAGAAATAATCTTTATTTTATTCCCATTTAAACTAGATCATTTGAGGTGAAGTATTAGATATGGATGAAATATGTCAATGAAAAAAGAAAAAGAAAAAAGTAACATAATTAATATATTGAAAATAGTAATTAATTAATGATTTTTCTTGATTATAATCTTTACTTAGAGTGTTAAATTAACTGCTCTAGCCAAATAATCATAGCATTGCAGGGTTTTATTTTGTTTTCACTACCGTCAAAAACTTGTAAACAAATTAACAGCCAAATAATCATAGTAGTTTGAGCAAGACAAAAAGCAAAGCAAAACAACTATAATAACTAAATTGTCTATTTTAACCTAAGTACCTATAATGTTGCAAAAAAAAAAAAAAAAAATAAAATCTAAAAACTTAATATTCTTCCTATTTTTTTCGTATATACAATATATTATCCTCAAACAATGGTGTTATATTCTTAAAAAACTAAAAAATTAAAAATATTTTAAAACTAAATTAACATAAATTTAAATTTA
>Ga0123342_1007412_pt1 | contig 14498 bp, 9 predicted proteins | sample Turbeawhitnodule_FD_89960 | JGI IMG/M metagenome (GOLD analysis project Ga0123342, IMG submission 89960) | Root nodule microbial communities of legume samples collected from Mexico - Turtle bean Mexico white nodule | ecosystem: Host-associated > Plants > Roots > Nodule | place: Mexico: Nepantla...
CTCTGCCTGCAATAATGAAGGTCACGGTGGCTGCAAACGGATGGAGAAGAAGGTGGCTCACGGTGGCTGCGACAGCTGTTTCACGCAGAAAGGAAGAAGAAGAATAGGATTGGGTGGTATTCTGAAATTCATTAAGGGTAATTTTGTCTTTTTCTTATATGTGATTGGGTGCCAGTTAAAATGTGTTGGGTGCAGGGAGAATCAGCCCCAAGTTGTTTCTCTTTGCCCAAATTCGATCCCACCATGGTACAAACATGACGTTTGACAAGTTCACAAAAGTATTGTAAGGTACACTTAAAACTAGGAGAGTTTCTTCCTGCACCCCTATATTTTTTGAAATACCAAAATTATCCTTTTACAATTTTGGGTGACTCCAAATAAGAATTCCGTAAGCAAAAATGTTTTCGAATAAGGATTCCATAAACCAGGGTGTTTCCAGAATATACAATCCAGAAGACAAAAAATCATTTAAAAATATCTTTTCATAACACATTTTTTTAATTTCTGAATTCATAAATCTGAAATTAATAAAATATGTTCTGAAAATATTCTGAGAAGAGTAATATGGAAGTAATTTTTAGAAGATGTACAATAGTCTTCTCTGAAATTGATGGGGTGGAAGAAGAAACAACCTAAAACTAGTTTTTGGGAACAATTGTTTTAAGTGATGATGTCCTTTTAAAGGTATCATATTTTCAAACATATTATAATCAAGAATATTATTTCTAGATATATCAAAAAAAGTATTTTGTTCATATTTTTTTCTATTTTGAAAAAATACTTTTTAAATTTAAAATAATTAAAAAAAGTTAAATAAAATTGTGGTGAAATTATAAATAACTTCTCATGAATAGAACTTCCTCTCCACCTGAAAATAAAATATGAATAGATATACAGAAACGAAACCTCTATAAGAATAAAATATATCAGAATTTTTTATAATTTTGCAACAAACGTAACAATAAATATTTTTATTTTCATATTTTCAGAAATACATCAAAAGTCTCGCGAAGCAAATATGCCTTTATCAAGTTATTCGTAAAAATAATAAAAATTAAATTAAATTATAATAGTCAAAATTTACTTTTGCAAGACAATATGTATAATTCCACAAAAACTTTTTCAAATACCTCAATAGTTATTTTAAGGAAAAAAAATATAGAAAAAAATTGTAAAGATAAAAACAGATGACTAAAGATTGCATGGACCAAAAACTTGTCTTAAATCTTAACAGTAATGCTACTACTTAAATTATTTTCTTCTCAATTAGTATTGTCACAAGTCATAAATTAAAAAAAAAAATGGTTCAAACTTGGTGATGGTGTTTTTATGCTAAATCATTTCCAAGCTCTTTCTGTATTTGATACGTGTTGAAACTATACTACTAGACATGTTGTAGTTTTTAAATGAACAACACTGATTCATCCCCCCTAACTTTTACGAGAAAAGAACATTAATTTTTACTTTTGGTCAAGGAAGAATCTTTGAAATTAATCTGCGAATATTGACCTAAATGCACTGCACCAAGTTCGGTGGGTCTTTGTTTTATATCTAAGAGCATTGCTCTTACTAATGTTTCAAATAATATTGCTAATTAATGAGTGTCTTATAAACATTCATAAAATAATTATCAGATAAAATCACTGTAAATAATAAATACACACCAATATTCTCTTATATAAAATAGCTTTTAATTTTTTGAACAAAAATCTTGAGAATATTAGGTAGAAATCTCCATTAATAAAGATATGAGGAGGGAATTAATCTGCAAAAAACCCTGCATTCATTGCATCTAGCAGCATCCTTCGTCTTCATGAATAAAAAGCAGCCCTAGTGGAGTTAAAGAGGACCCTAAATAAAGGCAATGCTTTGTACATCTTAGAACATTATTAAATTAGCACAGAATACAAATATGTAATTTTTTTCATTATACATTGTATTGGTGTAGAGTATTCACCAATCTAAGTTTTGATTAACTATTTCTGTTCAGACGTCTCTTTCCAACTCCAAGATTAAAGCAGTACTTCATGTATTCACAATGTAAATCAATTAGGTACTTGAGCATGTTGAATTAAGAATCCATGCCAATAATTTTATCAGTGTTTTAGATTAAATTCTTTAACATATAACAATGATAACGAGATTTGAATTTGGAGTCTTACACACAATTCTTAATAAACATCACTATTATCAACGTATTAATAATGCTGGGCAGATACTTAGCTAGCTTAGCTTCGGGGTCCAAAGTATTTAGAAGTTCATGAGTATACTTTTATATTCAGAATTAATTATAAAATTTGATTTTTTCATATAAAAATGTAGTTTTTCTTAAGAAAAAGTTGAGGATGAAAGAGTTGAAAAAGTCGTGAATGGTGGTTCCTGTTCCAACACTATCCATGAGAGAGTGAAGGATTAGTTATAATAAGAGTTGGTACAATATCCTTAATCGTTGACGAAGGAATTGTTAAGAATAGAAGAGAGTAAAGTATTAAGGATATTATTGTTAATGGCTATTATTATTATCATCATCGAAGAGAGAAGAAGGGGTTAAGGTGAAATTAGGATTGTAATTAGGATTGTAATTAGTGGGAGTAGAAAGGAATTGGTAGAAAAGAAGGTGTGAGGATGGAAGAGAGAGAGAGATAAATGAATTGTTGTCCATTTGGTGGGATTGAGCGAATGGGCAGAAGAGGCCGAAAGGTTTTCCTAGTTGTTGACCTAACGCAGAAAAGGCCAAAGTGGAAGGTGGCCCGCACGTTATCGACGCAGGAACTTTAAATTAGATTATTAAAATGAGGGAATAAAAAAGAAGAGAAAAAGAAAAGAAAGAAATGGGGAAATGGGGCATTGAATGCAGAGTGAGAAAGAGAGACGAAAAAAGAGGAAAAGGAAAAGGAAGCAGAGGAAGAAACAAGGAAGTAGTAAACAACACGGCAAATATGTTTGGAATAATGTGTGTGTGTGTGGCACATGCTTATCCACCGCTTCTATGTTAGGACAACAGATACAGCCAAATACTTAAATGCACGCTACCCTCTTTTATATTTTTTATTTTCTCTTCTTTCTTCTTTCTTCTTTCTTCAACCATTTTACCTCTTTAGACATGGATCCATCTCACCGTGTGCTCTTCCCCCCTTCTCCCCCTAATGGAAATAAATCCTCTTTCTAAAATAGAATCAATATTTCTCACCAGTAAAATAGCCTAAATGCTTACCTTTTCTTCTTTCAGCTGGAACACAAGTACTTTTTCCCTCACTTTTCATACTTCATGCTTTTTTCTCTTCTCCATTTTACTCTTTCAAAACTGCCTAACCATCCACTCACTACCCAAACTCTTTTATTATCAAAAATATTAATCATCAACAAATATTTTTGAGAGTTATATGTAAGGATAACTTATAGGTATTCTTAATTAATTATTTTTGTACTTGTCGTATTTTCTTATACGAACAGTCTCGAATTTGTGTCTTTATTAAATATGTAAAATATCAGTGTTGATTAAACTCGTAATTAAAATAATCTAAAGGAATAATTTGTAGTATATAAAAAAAAATCTCATTATCTATGTGATGTAGATTTTTTGGGATCAAATACTAACATATAGAGAACATCATACAATACTGAGGTTAAATGGTTTATGATAAGTTTTAAAAATAAGTCAATTCCAAGAAAATAATGAAAAATTAATTTTATTTTCAATTCAAGGAAAGAAAATCTAGTTTTATCAATGGTACATGTCAACTAAATCACAAGGTCTACAAATACACTACAGGTCAGTGTGTTGTTCTATGTATCATTGCATGGTTCCTATAAAGGCTTGGCATCTACTTCCTTCAAAACAGATCCTCACAAACTTACAAAAGTTATTTTAATTCTTTTTTTCTCTCCATTATTTTTTGTCACTTTCTATCATCTGTTTCTCTTATTTTTCTCTAATGTAGTAATATTTGATTTTGTGTTCTAAGTGTATCAAATTTTTGTTTTATTTTTTTATATATTGAGAATATCTTTAATTCATTGTTTGAAGTTTTTCATTTTGTAATTATCCAAAATACTTTATTCATAAATTTTCCTAAACTCGTGTCCTTTTAAGACATTTTATAAAAGAAATACAAGATAAAAAAAAATGCAAAAAAAATTGTCAACAATAAAAAAATAAATTAAAATGGACACTTCACATGTATTCAACCCTTATACAAAATTCATCTCTATATATACAGAAAAATATTTTTTTAACAAATACAGAGCTTATAATAAATGAACTAAAACTACTTAAGATGAATGAAACTGATTTTAACATGCATTAATGTGTTTTTCTATTAATTTTAAACTTTTTTGTAATATAAATAGTTAGAAGAAAGCTTGGAGAAGAAGTTACTGAAAGAAATTATTTATTAAAGCTTGTCAAGGTCGTCTGAGTTAAAAAGGAAGAACAAATAGATGAATACATACTAGATGTTAAGTTTTTATTTATTTATGAAATATGTGAGACTCCGTTTTGAAATAATTAACATTCATGTTTATTGTTAATATAAGCTTCACGGTTTTATTAAAAAACTAAACAAAATATGTGGTACAAACATTTGGATAATTGGAAAGAAACATAATGGAAAAAATACACACCAACAATATTAAAATGTTAAGTGGATGGTAGGTACATGAAATACTATATATTCTATTACATATTAAATGTTTGTTAATATTGCTTTTATTTTGGTCTTTTGACGAGTATACAAGTTTCATATTAAAATCTACACGAGTATGTTATATTACATATTAGTTTGTGCTAAAATAAATTCAGATTACCATATGCTAAAATATATATATATATATATATATATATATATATATATTTTGTTAAAAAATCGTAATTTATTATAACATTTTAAGATAATTATTTAAAAAATTGTAAACCTTTTGAAAAAAAAAAGTGACCTTAAAGGAAAGATCATAATCACCTAAATCATAGGTAAAAATTCATTGCTAAATCCTGTGTGTAAATTAGATTAAAGTTAGTTAACTTGGGATAATATCTTTTATGTAGTGAAGGATAATGTACAATGCCGTTTTGCTTGATTGAGAATTATGATCAGATCGACGACTACTTTGTAATCTCGTAAATGGTGGGTGACGTCAGCAAAATAATATCAGTGTAAAATCATCATTCCTCTTGAAATCGTAATTTTTTGTTTGTTTTGTTTTAGAGAGCAAATGGTCTAAGTTTTCTCTTGAAGTAATAAAATTGTAAATATAATTTTCTAAAGTTTAGAAATAAAATTTCATATAATAAAATTAAAATTATCAATGAATCAAACAGTGTAAATTTTCCAAAACATGAATGATTGAACTATTTACGAGCATCATTATGATACGCTTTTATATATAAAAAAAATATAATGAGATAAATTTTGAAAAATAAATGCAAAAGTGCTGCCGCCATAGATTCTGGAACGGTAATTTATTTTGTCCATATTGAAGAAAGAATAAAGCAGCATGGAAAACGATAAGCTTTTTTGTAGCGGATGCACCGCGATAAAGATGGTTAAAATCTATTTTGCTGTTTATAATGAATACTTGTATATATTTACAACGAGAATGAGAATATTTGGGTCGTAACTGAATAAAAGAAAGTGTACATATAAAATTGAAAAATATTATATTTTTATAAATTTTTATGAGGTTAAATATTGGAAAAAATAAATTTAGTAGTGTTTATTTGTATATAAAGCGAATTGAAAAATAAAGTACGTATGATATAAAGATGGAAAAGACAAAAAATAAAAAAAGAGAAGTCGCTTTATTTGAGTGAGTGAGTCGGAAAAAGATAAGGAAGTGATGAAAAATAGGGAAAAGAAAGAAGAAAATGAAAGATGTGAAGTGTTAATTTCCAGGGCTCTCTATATTATAGGTTGCAATAGGAAATGAATTGAATCCCATTGTGATTGCATGGGTAGTTGTTAAGGGTTGTGTTAAAAATGTGATTAATGAAAAGAAAGGAGATGTACACGTGTCGAAGAAGGAAAGCCTGTGGAGAGGATGAGAAGGTCTCCTCGAAGCGTGTCCCACATGGAAAGGGCAATTTGATCATCGTATCAAACTCGTTTTGAGAATAAAGACTTGGCAAGCGGGACCCACCCCGCAGCCAAGAGCAACGTCAGTACGCCACTTGTATGAGAGATAGATACATATATAGAGATAAAAAACAACGGAACCGCCTAGGTTTCACTCAATACGACAAAAATCCAAAACCCTCCTAACTTTCTACTATTTCCTTCACCGATATTACCACTACATTTTAAATTATCATAATAATAATAATAATAAAAAGGAAAAGAAAACAGGGAAAGGACGAAAAGAAAGGTGGGTTTCATTTGAGAGTGTGACAAAAAAGATGGCGTCATGCGCGAGCGAGGGAGGTGCTAGTGGACAAAAGACGTGTGAGAGGATGAGTGGCAGGGTTGGGGGTTTGGGCGTGACGGGGAGGGTAGTTTGGGGAATTGGTTTAGATGGTGTGTTTGGCAAAAGCGTGGAGAGGGAGGGGTTTGTCGCCACGTGCCTTGGCGTCGGCCGCACGCTGGGAAACTCTTTTGTCTCCTTCTTCCGTTTCACTTGTGCTCTTCTTCTTCTCTTTTCTTTCTACCCAGATTTTTCATTAGGTACGGCTATTGCCAGACCCTGTTTTTGACTATTTCCAGTCTCTTCCAGATCTACTGTCTCTATACAAAATGTACTTTTTCGCCTACAAAACCAAACCCCGTCTCTTCAATTCGTTACAACTAAATTATTATACCCCTCCAAATATAACCTCCCATCCTTTCTTTTATTACCACCACCACTCCCAACCCAACCAACCAACATCATTCTTACCCTATGCTCAACCCTTGAGCATGTAAATGGAACTATATTATTATTTTTATTTTACAAACATAGAAAGCTAGTAATTAATAACTTTTTAATATACTTTATTTCATCTCCAAACTAACATTATAGACCGATTGCATTTGTGGAAACTTGTTTAAAACAAGCAGTGCAGACTTTGAAAGAGGGTTTATAAAATTGAATACTGAAGAATGGAGAGATGTGTAATAAGAATAGATTAGGTGTGTATAGAGGAAGCAGGAAAATGATAAAGAAAGAAGAAGTGTGGACGTATAAGTTGGGTTTTGAAAGATGAAGTTATAATAAGGGCATATTGTAAACGAGGGGAAAACGGAGTTGTCGAGAGGTGAATAGTGGGGGAAAAGAGAAAGGGGAGAAAAAGACAAAATAGGGAAAAGAAAATGGATGTGGGAGGAAAATCCAGAATAAAGAAAAGAGAAAAAAATAATGGCGAAAAAGAAATGGAAAGTAAATACGAAAATGGTGGGTCCCATATTAACAGTTTAATTTGGCCGCCCGCTTTGTCGTCTCTCTCGTCTCCGTCCATTCCCGTCGTTCTTTTGCGTTTGACTCTCTCATCTCATCCCTCTATCTATCTATCTTTCTCCCTTCTTCTGCACCTTCTTATCCTTCTCTCTATCTCTTTCTCTTTCTCTATCTCTTCCTTCAGTGTCATACGCACACGAGTGTACCTTCTTCCGCAAAACCTTCAACTAGGAATCGATCGATCAATCCACCGAGTGCTGGGTGGTGTTGGTAGTGCAAGAGCCACCAACCTCAGAGAGAGAGAGAGAGAGAGAGAGAGAAAGATACACTGATACGTACGTGCGTACGTAGCAAGGTACGTACGCGGTACTACACACCGTCTTGCACTCTGTTCTTCTCATCCTTCGTTTCTTCGTTATTATGAGGGTGCACCAGAGGGCGCTTACCGTGGGGATCACTGTTGTTGTTGTTGTTGCTGTTCCTGCTGCTTCTGCTTCATAGGTCTTTTCTGTGGGTTCCCCCTTTCCATATTCACTTTAGAGACACAAGAGAGACAACCAGACATGGCTGGCAGTAACCAAGTCAATCTCAATGAATCTAGGGTAACCCTCCTCTCTCCTCTTCCACTCGTACCTTCTATCTTACAAATTATTATCCACTTCTTTTTTTCGCTTTCGGAACTTCCCATTTCGCTTCTTGCTTTATTCCTCCTCTTGGCTTAGCATCTTAAAGGGGTTTTGGTTAAGAAAGATGAGACCCCGCTATTGGATCATCTGATTTTTGTTTTTTTTTGTACTTTTCTATTTCTTCCATGTAACTCTTTTTATCTTGTTCTGGCAAGTTGGAAACTTGACTTGGATTGGTATACCATACTGCTTTCTTTTCACTCTCCTGCACCGGTTTTTCAATTCATTCTCTGTTTTTCCTTCTGCCCCTCTCCTCCACACCATTCACACGCCTTCTTATCTCATAACATGTTTTGATTTTTGTTTTTTTTGTGTGTAGAGTGTTGTTCCGCTGAATACATGGGTGTTAATCTCGAATTTCAAGCTGTCTTATAAGCTTCTTAGACGTGACGATGGAACTTTCAATCGTGAGTTGGCGGAGTTTCTTGATAGAAAGGTCCCCGCCAATGCAATTCCTGTTGATGGGGTGTTTTCAATCGACCATGTCGATAGAAACGTTGGATTGTTTTACCGGGTGTATTTGCCATCCTCTGCGGACGAGGCTCAATGGGGTATCAAAGACCTTGAGAGGCCGTTGAGCACTACGGAAATTGTTCCTGTAATCATATTCTTTCACGGGGGAAGCTTCTCGCATTCCTCGGCAAATAGTGCTATCTACGATACCTTCTGCCGGCGCCTTGTGAGCATTTGCAAGGCTGCTGTGGTGTCTGTGAACTACCGGAGATCGCCGGAGCATCGGTATCCGTGCGCCTACGATGATGGCTGGGCAGCATTGGAGTGGGTGAAGTCAAGAACGTGGCTGCAAAGTGGGAGGGAGTCCAAGGTTCATGTCTACTTGGCGGGGGACAGTTCTGGTGGGAACATTGTTCATCATGTGGCGGTAAGGGCTGCAGAGGAAGAAATTGAGGTCCTGGGGAATATTCTTCTTCACCCTTTGTTTGGAGGAGAGAAGAGGACGGAATCAGAGTTGAGATTGGATGGGAAATACTTTGTGAGGTTGAAGGATCGTGATTGGTATTGGAGGGCTTTTCTGCCTGAAGGAGAGAGTAGAGACCATCCTGCTTGCAACCCCTTTGGACCAAGGGGGAGAAGCCTTGCGGGACTCAGATTCCCCAAAAGTCTTGTTTGCGTCGCTGGTTTGGATCTTCTGCAGGATTGGCAATCGGCATATGCAAAAGGTCTTGAGGATTCTGGACAAGAGGTCAAACTTCTTTATCTCCAGGATGCTACTATTGGCTTCTACTTCTTGCCAAACAATGAACATTTCTACTGCCTCATGAGGGAAATCAACAACTTCGTGAATTCTGACTGTTAATATACTCTACTAGTGCTAAGACTACTACTACTTAACCTTACCTTACCTACAGGAGGCATACATAGCTAAAGCTTGACATTTTACTTGGGTTCTCTCTTCTTTTTTTCCCCCCACTTTTGTATTTGTTTTTTTCTTTCTCTACTTCGTAGTAAGTGTGTGTAGTTATAAAATTGTGTAGCATTAGTTATTATCGTCATAACATCTATGGTGGTCAATTTGAGAGTTCTGTGACCCGCGGGCAACTGCTTCCTGATCTCTGTTCGTTGGTTTTGGAAGGCAGCACCAACTCTGGCAGTACCAGAACTCGGTTCATTCGTGGGGTTTGGTGGAACCACCGTATACAACGCCTCAACCCCTTTTAACGTTTTGAGTTTGGTAGCAGGAGGGGAGATAGAAGATGAGGATTGGTTCACTTTGTTCGATTAAGAGAATGTTTTCCTCTTGTAGCACTAATTACTGAATGTGAACTGGAGAATGTCCCAACCTTTTATATGAATGTGTATGTTATATGTAGTATACCTATGTTATATAAAAAGCCTTTGGATGTTTGGTTTTGCATTTTAGTTGGAATTCTCCTTCTCCAGTGTCCTACTTGATCCTCTTGAATCGTGGTATGGTTCCAATAAAGAAGTTTCAATTTATGGTGTCACAGATGTTGTTTGTATTGAGTTATTGGAGATGCATACCTTTCCAAATGGAAGGGATATTAGAAAAAGTAAAATGGAATTGAAAGGAAGCAAAAGAAAGAGGGGGGAAAGAATGAATGGAAAAGGAAGGGGGAAGGGGAGTAAGCCTGTGATAATGCGACACATAAAATTGAGATGGCGTGTCCATTTGACTAGAAAAGTAAAGTTAAGCCTTTTTGAGTTTTGTCTGTTATAAAAGGGCATTGTGTTAAATTTTGCCGTTGGGACATTGGAAAATATAAAGTAAGGTCATCATCTCTTTAGCATCTGAATCATAAGCAACAGTATAATAGGAGTAAAAGGTAGTAGTGGTAGAAAGGATGAAGCATTTGATATATTCTCTGCTTTTGCCCCTCTCTCTAAGGGTTCATTGAATAATCCATTCTCGTTACGTTCGAAAAATATGATTCGTCCGAAAAAGTTGATGCTAAATGTGAAGGTGGAAAGGAGAGTTTTGCGTTTTGTTAATGACGTGGTTGACAGGAAGAATGTGATGAAACGTGTAAGTGAAGTCGAGGAGAGGGAGGGGGAAGTGTTGTTTTGTTATACAAATCTAAGAGCGTGAAGCCTAACCCCAATCACCAAAAGGACAAGAAAAGCTTTCACGCGAAGAATGATTGGCAGGAGTTTGAATCATTAAATTTCTTATCTTTCAACATCACTCTGATGAATTCTTGTCATCTCCTTATTGCCTGTTCTATCAGGTCTGTTTGGAGCTTGGGAAAACAGCAAATACGGGAATTTGGCATTGTTTTGACGGGGGGGAACCCATTTTTTTAGTGGTTGGGATTTTTGGATGTATTCTTAGGGACCACTTCGGAACCCACGAAACCAAAAAGTCCAAATTAAAAAAATTAACCCTGTTGGGATTGCTTTAAAGTGTTTAATGCTCACTAAGTGGTAGGGAACAGCTAAGCTTGGACAATGACATTGAACCCTGTCTTTTATGGACTTTCTTGTGCCATATAATATCTAAACATATATATATATAGAGAGAGAGTGAGTGAGGGAGAGCATTATAGAATTTGGGTTTGGTTTTGTAACTTTGATTTTCACCAGATTATCTTGCTTAATCCATGTCTTATTGTGAATTGTCCTTAGTAAATTAGCTGTTTATGTCCTGAAAATATTCCCTAATACGACAGCGCGAGGAGTCATTGTCAACAAACCAGTTTTTCTTTATTGGGGGATTAAGGACAGAAACCTTCATTTGTTTGGTCGGTCCCTTGCTTTTTAATACAATATAAAAAATAACCAGTCATTGCTTCTACTTTGCGCGTTCGCAACATTATGATCATTCTTCTATTCAGGTGTGTGTGTGTGATTAGTGTCCATTGTACGAATTATGTCTCCAAGTTCAATTAACAACCAAATTATTTTCTTAAAATATGGGCTTAAAAGGTTTTTAAAGATGCTAAAGGAGAACAAAGCCAACTCAAAGAGAATCAATTCAGTCTGAAATCATTTTCTGCAACCCTTTAATAGTGGTTACTTTGACATTGTCAAGCATTTCATTTTTGTTTCTCTAGTGAATATTTATCAATCACTCTGTGAGAAAAGAACCCATTCATTGTGCTCTTGTGCTGATTTGAAAAGGTCTATAAACTATGATTCTGTGATGGAGTGTGAAGAGTGGATTTAGCAGAACAGGAATTTGATGATGACATGTGTGTTGTGTTATGAAAAGTCAAAAGTAGTTTTGTATAGTCCTGAGATGGGATCCAAATGGTATGATGCAGTTGACAACTGGAGAAGATATAGATAATTTCAAATGTTGTGTTCCTAGCTGCTCCACCAATTGTTATTAAAAAAAAACTGTAGGCTTTGAACAGCTTAAGCACATGGAATCTTCTGATTAACATTTTCAAAGTGTGACTTTGGAAATGTGACACCAGCTTCGTAAATATTATTAATGAGCTTTGGACGACAATGATAAAACAAAATACTCCCAATATAATAATACTACTTATAGGCTTTGAGTGATTGTAGTTGTAGGTGAGGTGGACCAAGCCAAACCAAACCAATACTATAATACTTATCCATAGCCTTCAGGCTAGTTTTTCTATCTTCTTCAGTTTTTTTTCCCTTTTCTTTTGTTCCCATAATAAATATATTTGGGGTAGGGGTAGTCAATGACATCTCCTAATTGATGAGAATGATTCTTAAGGGGCAAGATATAAAAAGAAAAAAAATCAACTTTCTTTGTTAATGGTTGAATGTATCTCTGTTCTCTTGCAAATTTGAGAAAAAAATTGAATTGTTCAATGTTCATATTCATGATACTTGTTATATTTTTAGAAGGCAATTGTTGTATCGTATTTGTAATTTCTTTAGTTTTTACGGTTTGTATTTTTTTTAACTCATTTACATATTTACGTAAGCCAATATTTTTTAGTTCAAGTGTAACTTAAACCATTATAGTACAACACTGAGTAATATTTTTTTCTTCTAAACAACACACAGTTAAAAAGTATATCATTCAATTATGAATTTGAATTTCAATAAATGAAAAATCTGTTAATTGTCTTTTTTAATCGGTTATGTAGAATATAAGGTCAAAATGTGGGTAAATTCCCCATCTAACACCATTTACACTTTTATTTCCCCATCTAGTACTCTTTTGTTTTTATTTCCCTAGTACTATTTTGTTTTTATTTCCCTATCTAGCACCCTTTTGTTTTTTATTTTCCTATCTAGTACCATTTAAAATATATATATATATATATATATATATTTTTTTTTTCTTTTATAATTTTAATTTTGAATGCATTAAAAAATAAATATTTTTAATGTTTAAAATAGTTAGAAATATAATTAATGAATAAATAAATGAGTTTTTACAAAATAAAATAATAATAATAAATTTAAAATTTTTAGTTTAATTTTTTTTAAGAATGAAGAAAATAAAAAATAAACCCTACAACAACATAAAAATTGAATCTATAAACTAAAATTAGTATTTATTTTTTTTATTATTAATGATGTAATCATGTTAATTTTAAGTAAAAAATACAAGACATAATTATAAAAAAACCAAAGTCAATTAGTATTAATTAATAGTGGACACACAAATAATATTGAAGTGTCTACCTTAAATGCAAAATCCTAAAAACATAACTAATGCAAATGTTATACTTAATGCTTACAAATGAGAAGAAGAAAATGCAAAAATAAATAAGTCTAGAAAATAAAAACAACAGTAATAAAATAAAAACAAAAAACAGAAATAAATAAAGAATGACAAAAAAATAATAATAACTAAAAACATAAAAGATATAAAATAAAGGCAAAAAAAAAAAGATAAAGATAAAAGATATAAAAAAATCCAAATAAGATAAATATAAGAGATATAAGGCGATACTAAATAAATATATGTTGATCATAAAAAAGAAAATAAATGAAAGATGATCATTCATTTAATATTTTCTTTAATGGTACATTAAATAGTTTGTGGGAAATGAAACATAATTAATGACGAGAAGTGCACAATCCAGTAATGTTGGGACATGTTCTTTATGTGTGTCGTGTTTAACAATATGAACATTTTTTTGTTCTATGTTCTCTTATGTCCATATCAGTCCTTATTCAACTTGGTTTTTTTATAATTATGTTCTGTATTTTTTTACTTGAAATTAACATGATTACATCATCAATAATAATAAAAATAAATACTAATTTATATTTATAGATTCAAATTTTATATTGTTGTAGAGTTTAATTTTTTATTTTCTTTATTCTTAAAAAAAATAATTTTTAAACTGAACATTTTAAATTTATTTTTATTTTGTAAAAATTCATTAATTATATTTCTAACTATTTTAAACATTAAAAATATTTATTTTTTAATGCATTCAAAATTAAAATTATAAAAAAAGATAATTTATTATTTATTTATTTATTTTTGAAATAGTGCTAGATAGGGAAATAAAAAATAAAAGGGTGTTAGATAGGGAAATAAAAACAAAAAGGTGCTAGATAGAAAAATACAAACAAAAGGATCCTAGATTGGGAAATAAAAGTGAAAATGGTGCTAGATAGGAAATTTACCCTCAAAATGTAGTATTTAATGTTTATTTTATTAATTTGCATTACAAGTATTTATTTCATCAAATATTTTAAGTAAAATAATATAGAATGCGCTCTCCTTGTGGGTAAATTCCCTATCTAGCACCATTTACACTTTTATTTCCCTAACTAGCACCCTTTTGTTTTTATTTCCCTATCTAGCACCCTTTTGTTTTTATTTCTCTATCTAGCACCCTTTTATTTTTTATTTCCCTATCTAGCACCATTTAAAAAAAATAAAAAATATTTTTTTTTTTATATAATTTTAATTTTGAATGCATTAAAAAATAAGTATTTTTAATGTTTAAAATAGTTAGAAATATAATTAATGAATAAAGAAATGAGTTTTTACAAAATAAAAATAAAAAAGTAATAAATTAA
>Ga0123342_1007413_pt1 | contig 14497 bp, 8 predicted proteins | sample Turbeawhitnodule_FD_89960 | JGI IMG/M metagenome (GOLD analysis project Ga0123342, IMG submission 89960) | Root nodule microbial communities of legume samples collected from Mexico - Turtle bean Mexico white nodule | ecosystem: Host-associated > Plants > Roots > Nodule | place: Mexico: Nepantla...
CTGGGTCAAAAGCAATTGCTTCAACTAATGGAGGTCTAGACAAGTACTCCCCATGAAATCCCCTCAGCAGGTGTGAAGCATTTATGAAAGAGAAGCCATCAATGTGAAACTCAGTCACCCAATGCCGCAGACTATCCAGAATCAAATTTTTCACTATAGGATAGTTACAGTTCAAAGCACTCTGCATCTTCAAATCACCATCTCCATTTGCTAGATAGTAGGATGAGTCATCAATTCCCTGTAGAGCGCCAACCTCAGTAGTGTTTGAGAAAACTACTTCCATTAGAACTTCTATCCCATTGGCATGCATAGTTTTAACCATCTCCTTCATAGAGGCCATAGTAGACACAGGATCACCAGATGGTCCATAAATGTGCATCAGGGAGAAAAAATGGCTAGGAAAATATGGTCCTTTTTTTTCATCAAATGTGAAAACCGGCTCCAGCAGAACAGCATTTACACCTAGATCTTTAAAATGCTGAACCTTCTCAGCCAAACCAGTAAATGTCCCAGCTGAACCACTTGGAAGTTGGCTTGACTTATGCTGTGTAAAGCGCTTGACATTCAACCTATAAACCACTAGTTCCTCCATGGGCAAATCAGGGTGGAAATCACCACCCCAGTCAAAAGCAGGTTCCTTTCTCAACCATCCAAGATTCTGCACTAGTCCAAGACCACCAGGATAAGAATGACCAACAATCTTAGCATACGGGTCCAAGACAACATGCTCAGCAGAACTATCACCGTTGTGAACACCCCCTCTGCAGCGATAACCATAGCTCACGTAACTCTTGACACTCTCAAAGGACACATGCCACATGTCACCTGACCTATTCATAAAGGGATCCAAATCAACTTCCAAAGCAGGCTTCTCCACACCTTTCTCATCATACAAGCACAAAACCACACCCTCAGCATGTCTTGAGAAAATAGCGAAATTCACAGATCCATCGGGAGAATAAGAGAGCCCCAAAGGACCCGGGTAACCCGGAAGCATCCCAACCGGCACGCAAAAATTCGTTTCCCTATGGCTTATAATCGCCAACCCTCCATTCAAAGATGACTTCAAGAAAAATGACAAGTACAAAGGAACATATTTGGCCTCAAATTCCAACTCAACTCCAAACTTGCCAACAGAAGTTTGCACAAAGCGACTAACATTCACCCGCTTTGCCAGATTCCCACTCAAACCAGTCGAATCCATATCCACAAAACAAAATGAATAACTTCTATACACACCCCAACACAACACCAATGTTTCACTGTCACCATAATGATTCACATTCAACGAAGAAATCTCAATGTAAACAAAACACCTATCTTTTTTGTTTGTGACATAAGCTTTCACCAATCCTCCACCAGTTTCCGTCCTAAACAAATACGGCACCGCCCCTTTTAGCTCTTCGGGTCGGGTAACGGTCCCGACTTGCTGCTCCGACTCTTCAATGGACAATAGTGAAGTGGCACACAATTTGGAAGGTGGGTTTCGAAAAAAGGGGAAAAAGAGGTTCTGCAATCCAAGTTGGTGGTGCTTCCTTTGGATCAAGGATTTGTGAAAGCCAAAGCATTTGGCTCCGAATCTGTGTTGATTGAAAGGAATGAGTGAGAATGAGAAGCCTGACACAACACTTGCCATAATTGAATCCGAGGAAGGAAATTCAGTAGATGCTAATTAGAGCATTGCATTAGGTTGGAGTGCACAAGTGATGAGTTCATTCGACGGTGTTTATACAGTCTTGCAGATAGACAACATCCCACAAACGAAACAAAACTCTTCAAAGGAAAGAACGAAAGAAGCATTGAAAAGTAAAAATAATTAAGAGATGTCTGTTTCTGATAATAGTTACATGAAATAAAAAAGTAATTTTTGACAAGGAAGGCAACGGTGAGGGGTGCATGAGAGAGTTGAGAGAAAACAGAAAAGATTTGTCCTTTCTTTCTTCAAAAACGAAAACAGCAGGTGCAATGCGGTCCCTTGAAGGATTATGCGACACAACACACAATCTCTTTCTCTTTTATCTCATTATTATTCCTCTTCATCCTCTTGGGGTGTGTGGAATCTATGAAGTTTTTATTGAAAAAGACACTGAAACAGGTTGTCTCATATAACAGGACAGTGTGAAACCTATGCATTCTGATGCACCGAAACTGACACTGGTTTTATACTTAGGAATGCTAACACAATGAAACTCACACGGAATATTATATATATATATATATATATATATATATATATATATATATAAAGTAATCAAACTTTATAATATAATATTTTTGAATAATTTAGATATTTCCGTATTTTGTAAATATTTTATAATCAACTATTTTTAATTAATAGAAACAAAATTAATTAATTTAAAAGATAAAAATATATTTCTCTTTATCATTATACAAAAATGAAATAAATAGATAAATGAATGAATTAACCTGGTCACACTGCATATAAGTAGCAATGATAAGCGACAGTAAGAGAATTTTAACATAGAAGCAGTATACCGGAATGAGGGAAAAAAAAGAATTATAACAAATTAAGAGATCTATTATTAGTAAAAATGTTAGTTTGTCAACTATAATTAAGGGAATGAGGCATTCATTATTTTTGTTTATTTATTTTATAATTAATTTAGTAAGATGTTTCTAACTTTACTTTATTTATTGTGAAATATGTCTAATTTTATTTTATTATTTATTTATGAATTTTATATATGTTTTTGTTAAGTGAGGGTTTTTTTTGCTTTTTCATAGGGTATCTTTATTCTATATTTTATCAAACTTCCATTTGCAGCTACTTATTTACATGGGTACTATAAATGGTTTAACATGTTTTAATAATATTTGTAGTGATGTGTATGAATGGTTCGGAATATTGTCAAAATTTTGTATGTTTGGATAGTTGGGGATGAAATTACTTATCTTCCTTTGCAAATAACTACCATACATCATGACATGGGATTATTTGCAGAAAAGACTTAATCAGATTTTAGAGCAAGATTGATAAGTACTACAAATTACAAATTCATTTAGCAAAAAATTTCTTTCTTCCATTTGAACTAATTTTAATAATTTTTTATTGGCTTTAATAGGTGTAATTTTTGTGGTTAGCCAATAAAAAAGTTGTAGAAATAATAATATAAATCACAATTTATTAGATTTTATTACTGAACAGGTTGGAACAAAGAGAACGATTCAAACACTCTTCGGTTAGTCGGTCAGCTCTTCTTTTAGTCAATCGGTTCACTCTTCCTTCCTTCCTCTTAAAGCGAAGTCCTCACTCTCCTTTCGCTGCTCTACCTCTCGTCTACGTAAACTCCAGGTTCGGATGGTACTTGCAAAAGGCACTTTGACGATCAAGTGAGAATTCGGTATTCGGCATTCGACGTTATTAATATTGTATGATGACGTACATGATTCTTGAAATTTGTGCCTATTTATACGATTACCATGGGCCCTTTGTTATTGGGATGGATTAGGGAGTTGGGTCATGCTTAAGAATTCATTACCTAGCGCTTGAACGTTGATTAATCTCGTTAATCTTGTTTAGGCGTAACGGTTTTGGTTGTGTCGATCGTATGGGTCGTATGGGTCGTATCGGTACAATCACATTTCTTTTTTAAAATTTTACATTAATGAAAAAAAATATCTATGTATAAATATGTTCTTCTATTATCAAGGATTTCAATTTTTGGAAAGTATCTTGGTCATTCAATAATAAGGATTTTTATTTTAAATGAAAGATTTGAAGACCTATTACTAGTTAAAGAGTGGATCATTTTGATCTTTAATTTTTAGATCATCTCGGATCTATGAATGGGGTAATCCCAAAATTCAAAAAAAAAAAAAATAAGCAAGTGAGTTAGACAAAAATAGAGAATAAACTTTGGGAAAAAAGAAGTAAATTTAATAAAATATTACAAAATCAAAAGTAGCTCTAGTATATGGTTAAATGAATGAATATCCTGAAGTTCATATGAGAGTTGGTTTAACTATCTTAACTATGGTAAAATATTTTCAAGATGGTACCGAGCAAGATGCATTTCTATTCATCAATAGTATATTTTGTCTCGTAAAAGTAAGATCTAAAGTACTTGCTTGATTGGGTCGAATGTCCTCTATTATGGGTTATCAACCCACTCTTAATATTAAAATGGATTCTTTATAAGAAAGGATAATTTCTATCAAAGAAGGGTCCATAACTTCTACTTAAGTAGTTTATGTACCTGTAGACGATTTAACTAACTTTGCCCCTGCTACAACATTTGCACATTTAGATGTTACAATTGTATTATCAAGAGGAATAGTCGCCAAAGATATATATCCAACAATAGATCCTTTAGATTCAACCTCAACCATGCTCCAACCTCGAATCGTTGGTGAAGAACATTATGAGACTACGCAACAAGTTAAACAAAATTTACAATGTTACAAAAACTCTTAAAACATTAGAACTATTCTTAGCTTGGACGAATTATTCGAAGAAGATCGCTTAACTATGGAAAGAGCAGCATGAAAAATTGAACACCTCTTATAAAAACGTTTTTTCATAGCAGAAGTTTTTATTGCTTTGAATGGAAAATATGTTGGTATAGTAGAAACAATTAGAGACATTAATCTTCGTGAGATATCTTTAACCTCATTTTATTTAGTTAATATTATCATCATTACTTGATAAAGTGCTTCTAACCAATCTTATTTAATCATTTCTTATTATTTAATTATATATTTAGTTATTTCTTAATTTTAATATGCATTATTTTTCTTTGATTGGTTAAATATTTTCTTCTTCTCATTATTTTTCTTAATTTTTATACTTTATCATAATAATTATTACTATTAAATATAAAATTCTTCTAATAATTATTTGTAATAAATGATCAAGATTTGATGAAATTGTATATATAAAATAAAATAAAATATATTGTTGAAATTGTAAAGGTTATATTATATATATATATATATATATTTATTTATTTAGTGTTGCTTTTAATATTAAACTATTTTACATTATATTTGTTATCCCTTCCTTATTTTTTTCTTTTATATATAATATATGGGAATATGTTATCAACAATTATTTTAGCATTTTGTTTTACTAATTGGAATATAGATCTAATTACCAACTCAGCCTTGACTTTTTCTTTTGACATTGAATCATCAATTATCTTGGAAGGATCAATAGTGGTCATCTTTTATCTACCATCCACCATCCACACCAGTCATTTAATCAATATGTTTCCACCAACAATATAATGTATTAACAACATAAAGAAAGAAAGGATTATAAATAAATAAAACTCCTCTTATATGATGTAGTAATAATAATATGAATGTTGTAATATATATCTTTTGTGTGTTGGTGTATGAAATGTGATTTTATATCTTGATTTTGTTGATATAATCTATTAAAATATTTTTAATCCATTAAAATAACTAAGGAGTGAATTTTAAACGATTTTAACATTAAAGAATAATCTTAATCTATTAAGATTGAGAGTTTTAGACTTAGAAGGTTTAAATGAAATTAACATATTAAAATGTTTTACCTTGCGAACCTAATAAGATTAAGAATTTTCTTTATAGATTAAAAACATTTTTAGTTCATTAAAATTGCAAATAAAGTAAGAGAAACCACTCTCAACCCTTTAAACAACAAATTAACTCAAACACAAGTTCAAAACACACAACAAGATCATCATCATCTTCTTACATATTATCATCCTCAACTTGCATATGTGGTTGGAAACATCAAATTTTTAGACTTAAAAGTGTCAACACTTTTAACTTTAAGTTTCAATATCAACACTCAACTATGGAGTATGATCCGATATGTCAAAAAGTTTCTCTTCGCCGTGTAGTAAAGGCCAATGATAATGATAGCTTATATACATTGTTCTTTCTTTTAACCAATAAATGAAAATATAGCTATTTATTCTAAATAAATTAATATAAATTATACATATTTGAAGTAGCACGTGTAACATAAATACAAAATAAGTGCTACCAATAAATTTTCAATGCATTTATATGCTTATATTATTGGTTGAATTTTTTTAAAGATTATAAAATTTTGATTCTTTAAACCAATTAAGTGAAAAATAAGATTTTTTAGAATGTATTGCTATACATTAATTTGTATTCCAAATATGTAATAAGCAATAAATATTTATGAGTACTCTTATAGGTCACTTATCAATGTTCACTAATAAGAAAATTATTTTCTTAACTATTTTAAACTCTTGTTTATTTCTTGATTTTACTATATACAAGTGAATGAGATAAAAATAAGGTAAAAAGCTTTTTATAAAGTAGAAACATATTTAACTTTTAAAATAAAAATGTATTAATTATAATTTACAATCTTATTGATGTTTGTATGGAGAATTTTATAATTTCCAAAAAAAATAATTAAATTGAATTTGGAACACTTTTATTTTTAATTTTTTAATTTTCAAATATTTTATTTTAATTAATTAATTTAAATTTAATAAATTTAAATTTATTTATTTTAATAGTATTTCAGTTACTACCAAATATAAACATTATGCTAAAATAACATTAGTGAAATCAATAAAAAAAAAACTCTACATATATATTGACTAAAATTTAATTCCAATAAATTTCAAATGAAAATTTGGTTAACTTCAATTGATATTGATTGAAAAAAAAAATAAGAAACATCAACTGAAAATAATTCTAGCATACACTGATAAATTAATAATTCCAACAATATCTTAATAAAAAAAATAACTCTTATAAACTTAACTAAAAAATTCTAGCTTACATCACCAACGTACATATATTCTCATTAACATTGATAAAAAAAACCCTAAGTAGCATCAACTGAAAAATAGTCCAACCATATTGATAAAGAAAACTTTAATTAATATTAGTTGGTAACATTAATTCAAAAAATCATTTTGATACTAGACAAAAAACACCATTGAAGTTGACAACAAAAGTCTTGAGAAACATCATATGAAAAACAAAAATAACCTATATATGCAAAAATTAACATTGACGACGATGACTAAAATATAATCACAATCAAATTTAATCTAAAAGTTAAAAGAAATCTTTGATGACAATAGTCAAAAAAATTATGTTAAGCTATCAATGTCCCAACATGACATCTCGACAAAAGCGAGTTAACAATATTTCAACCAAGCTCGATTAATTAAAATATGAAAAAAAATTAAGTGAATTTGAAAAAGTAAAAAGTATGAAGAATTTCAAACTATGTAAAAATTTAAAATTTTCTAAATAATCAAATTATTCTTACAATTTTTAAAACTTTAATTCTTTTAAATTTTTCTATAAAAGTAACAGACATTTTTCTCTTGTATCTTTTGAATTAAAATATGTCATAAATATCTTATTTCAAATGGTTTCACTCATATTTTTTTTTATCAAACTTCAAAGAGGGTGAAATTCATCATAAATTTGTTTATTACTATACTTAAAAATTGAAAGGAAAATACTTGATTGATCATTGTGTGATGCACATATAGTGCATGCAAACATCACAAATAATTCAGAGTAGATCCCATGCTGCTCTTTCCCTGTTCATGTGGCCAGTGTGCAGACAATTTGTTTTCCATGTTTGAAAATGTCAAATAACAAGAATTAAGCAACATCCTTTTTGCAACAAAAAAACACACCCCTCTTGCAGAAACAAGCTCCTTCATGTCTCAATAACATCAAAAGCATCAAATCATACTAGGAAATGGATCTGTCTTTGACAAGTGTTTGAGCACAGTGCATGAGAGAGCTCTGAGGTTAAAGTGATTTTGATGAATCCTAAGTAAACTCACAAGGCACAACCAAAGTTTGTACATTCAAGAGTTAGGTTATAAAACATAATTCACATTATCTAAAACTAAACTAAACCAGATCCAACTACTTCTGCATTATATATTTCACATCATTTTATTTATCTACCAAAAAGTAAAAACAAAAAACTTGTTATGTAAGCAAATAACTAAACTTTGGCATTGGTATCACCATCAACTTCTATTTTTACTGAGAAAACATCTCCGGTGAAAAATTCTCCGCGCCACCCTCACGGTGGCCGTGGGTGGCGGTTCCGTCGGTCTCCAAGAACTGAACCCTCCTCCTCAAATCACCCAATTGCTTTTCCATAAACAAAAGTTTCTCTTTCAGCGACAAATTCTCTTCTTCGAGGTGCGCGAGATGCGAGTCCTGTTCATCAACCCTTTTGTCCAAGTTCTGTTCCTCGCCGGAATTAGGGTTCACCATCTCGAACCTGCCGGGGCCGGAGCTTTCGCCGGAGTCGAATTTTTCGGGCCGGAGCCGGATCAGGCCCTTCATGGAGCCGTATCCGTTGAAGCCCCACTGCTCCTCCGTCGCCCTCTCGTCGAACTTCGCCGGCGAGAGCGATCCTGCCGGCGAAACCAGCGGCGCGATGCCGCCGCAATTCTTCGCGCGGATTATGAAAGACGTCGTGTTGAGCGGCGCGAACGGCGGCGTGAGTCGGTTTCGGCCACCGCCGCGGCCGAACGTTCGCTGCTTCGGGTTGTGAATCCGACGACCCTTTGCGGCGGAGCGGTTCGCAGTTAGTTGTTTCGACTCGTTCGGGTTACCCAGTTTGAATGTATGAACCATACCCGACCCGGTTCGATAAAAGTCTCTTCTTTTATTCCAATTGACCCGACCCGGATGGGGTTTGAACGCCGGCGACGGACGAGGGAGCACGGCTGCGTTTTCTGGCGGGTACAGCGGCCGGGGATTCAGCCAAACCGTGTAGTTTTGGTTATCCTGAAAGATCTGAGGGTGATGCATCATCATTTGGTCGTTCATGAAAAAAAGTTCCTGAAAAAATTCACATAAAAATGAGAAGAAAAATATCAAAATAAAGAAAATTAGACAGAAAAAAGCTAACAAAAATAATGATAATAAAATAAAATAACCTGAGTATTTTTAGATCAAATTTCGTTTTTCTGGAGTGAGTGAGAAAATGGTCTGAGAAAACGTCACAGTAAGAGAAAAAACTAATTGCTTTGCCCATTACTTACATCATCTATGCTGTGATGTTGAAGGAAGAAGAGAGAATAAAGATCAACGGTTGGATTCGAGTTTAGTTGAAATTAGCGGTGGAGATTTGACTGTGTTGTTCAGATAAGAAGAATCAGGTTCTAAGAGGAAAGTAGAATCAAAGTAGTGTGCAATTTTTTTTCCCATCAAGAATTTTCACTATTTTTGAAACCAAACATTAACATGTTCTTGATATCGTGACACCATGATCGTTGATTTAGAGATTTTTCACCTATGAGTTGAATCAAACACAGATTTTTCATGGATAATGTGGTTTGTAACTGCAAAATGCTTAGTGATTCTGACTTTTGATTTCTTAAATTTTCTGTATCATGTATATTGGATGGTGCAACTTTTAAATTTGTAAAACACAAGTATCACCATTATTTATTTATTTACTTTATTTTTTGCATAAATGTGCGGAAAAGATGAAGTTTATATTCCCATAAGTGTAAACTTGTGATTATTTTTCTTTATTACTTATGAAAATGGCAGCAAAATGTTCCATTTGTGTGTAAAAGTGTTGTCATGTTGTACAATGAATTAAAATAGGATGACTCTTTCCTTTTATGTTTTTATATAAAAAGTACACTGATACGTGAAGTTATTATATGGGTAAGGTTTATAATTTACACATATATAATTTTACATATTTTTATATTACAAAACATAAGTTAAAAAATGGTATATATATTTTTAAAAAATAGTAGACATTCATAAAAGAAATATTAAATTTAAAAATTGGATAAAATATAATATACATGACAAATAATCTAATATTTTTTTAGTTTCTAAGAGTTTTCTTCATTTTATATTGCAACGTGTATATTTAACATGTTAAATAAAAATAATAAATATAGACCACTAAGTAGGATTTGTAAAAGTAAGTTGCTTATGCAAAAGATATGGTGTTATTTGTAAAAGTAAGTTGCATACACAAAAGATGTGGTTTCTTAATACATGGATATGGATGAGTATTATCTTTAAGAATTTATTTGCAATATGTTACACAAATCTTGTGAGTGGTATGACAATGATTAAAGAACTAGCATACTTTTATGAGTGAGGAACACAAATATGAGAGGAGAAGAGCGACCAAAAGTGTTTTTTCTAAGTGAAGACTTGATTTACACAGTCATAAGGTTTCATGCATTTATATGAACCAAAGACAATAAATAAATAAATAAATCAAGTGGTAATAAAAACTATACCTGCTTGTTACATGCAAAAGGGATAATTAACATGATTTTGAACTGAATTGTTCACAAAAAAAACCCAAATGAGACCCATTACTTCTTGTGTGCAAGACCCACCCTTTTTGCTACTCACTTTGAAGGTGTATGGAGTATCTTGGTATATAAACACTTTGAGAGTGTGTAAACTAAATAATGTAAAACTATTTTGTTTTTTTTAGTGCCCACTATTCACAACAATTCCTCACATATTGCAAAAGACAAGAGAAAGAAAGAAGAAAATTGTGTGTCTCATATAAGATGTAATGTATTAGAGTTGGTATAGCAGATTATATGAAATAGTCTTAAATTGAGAAACTTAACACCTAGTGTGGTTGGTATAACAAGCTATATGAACTAAAAACACTTAATGTATGCTAGCGGTTAGCCAATTACAATACACCCCCATAATTCTTGTTGTTATTGTCATGTTACGCTTATTAGGTCATGTGTGTATCTGATATTCATGAGTGCTCAAGAAATCTTGCCAAAATCTCATGCAAGAGACCTCAGTTTTCACTCATATAGGTAATTTCATTAAGTGTGTGTAGTAAATCATACCCACTTGTAAAGGATATGAAAATCATTAAAAAAATTATAAAAATTTAAAATTCCACATACATAGAATTTAAATATCCAAAGTTTATTTTCTCAATGATGCAGTATTTAGCACTTTGACACACCATAGGTATTGACAAAGTTGGTTTTAAATCAATTTTAGTGCTAATAGAATTGACAAATGGTTTGTTTTTACCTATATAAACCTTATTCATGGATCTCCAATCACAAAGATTGGGTTTCCATCACCTATTTCTTTGTAATTGGCTCGAATCTCATTCCCTTTTATGTGTCTAAAATTATGTTTTCTTAGAGGTTTCATCGAAGAATCTGTTGGATTTTGTTATGACCTAATATAATGAGTGAAAATTGTTCCACTCTTTAGCAACTATGTTATCAAATTATGTCTCAATTGTCTATGTATTTTTTCCATTGTATATTTTGTTTTTAGCTATAACTATTGTCGATTCACAACCACAAATGCATTGACATAGATGGGTTGGTTTCATTTCTAATAGAATGTTTGGTAAAAAAAAATTTAACAACCCAAATTTAGTTCCAGCCATTTCAAGAGCAACAAAATTTGATTTCATTGTTGATCTTGAAATAATTTTTTATCTATCTAATCTCCATCTACTCACAACACACAACCACTTGTAGATTCTGTCTCATTTGAATAAGTAATCTAGTTAGCATCATTGTACCCTCTAGTATAATGAGAAATCCACTATGACATAATCCATTGTGCCTCTTAATTATTTAATAGGTCTTGAAGTGCACCTCAATGATTTTGATTAGGGGACATTGAGCGTACCTACTCAATCTACCTATTATATAAGTGATGTATGGTCTAAAAAAGCCCATTAAACGCAATAAGCTCCCAATTATTTGGGCATATTGAGGTTGTGAAAAAATATTTCCTCTATTTTTCTTAATATATTGACTTAGCATCATAAGAGGTGTTTACTCGTTTAAAGTTCTAATAATCAAACTCCCTTACAAGTTTCTTAGTATATGGTTCTTGAGATAGTAAGATATTATCTTCGTTCCTTATAATTAGAACTCTTAAAATTACATTTGTTTCACTTATGTCTTTCATTTCAAACTCAAATCTCCAAAATAATTTTGTTTTAGAAACAATATCATTTCTACAAAAAAATTAACATGGCATCAACATATAAACATATAATGACACATTCACTTTTTTCAAATTTAGTGTACACACATTTATCAACACCATTAGTAGAAAAATCATCACAAAATAAAACATTAATCAAGTTTTTCATGTCATTTTCTTGGTGCATATTTTAACATATATAAAGATTTTCAAAGTTTGCATGCTTTGTTCTCTTAACTAAGAAGTACATATCCTTCAGGTTAGTCATACAAATGTCATCTTCTAGTTCATCATTCAAAAAGGTTGTCTTAACATCCATTTGGTGAATAACTAACTTACAGATAGATGTTAAAGATAACAACACTCAAATAGAGGAAATCATGGTAACTATCACAAATGTATCAAAGTATAATATATTGAGTTTTTAAGTAAAACATTTTGTTACTAATTTTTCCTTATATTTTTATATGAATCCATGAAGATGGTACTTTTTCTTAAAGATCTTTTTCCAACCAATACGGTTTGTTCATTTAGGTAAATCTACTAAAGTCCAAGTATTATTTTTCTTAATAAAGCCAATTATATCCCTAATGATTTTTTCCTAATTTATTGTATCTATAACATTAATAACTTCTCAAAAACTTATTATATCATTTTGAACTTGGAAATTGTAAAAGTCATCTCCAAAAGAGGTTTATTTATTTTTTCTTTTACTTCTCAAATCCTCACATGTCGTTACTAGAAATCTCAGATTTAGCATTATCCTTTAAAGGAAAAACACATTCAAAGAACTCAACATTTTTCATTTATACTATACAAATTATGATCAATTACATCACTTTTAAGAACAATAAATTTATAAGCGACATTATGTTGTGTATAACCTAAAAATATACAATCAAAAGTTTGAAAACCTATTTCCTTTTCTTAAGATCAAGTAACATCACTTTAGTTAGACACTCCCACACTCTTAGGTATTTAAAATTAAGTTGATAACATTTCCACAACTCATCAGGTGTTTTACCAGTTTTCTTATGTGGTATCATATTTTGTAAAAACATGTTGTAAGAAATGTTTTTCCCCAAACATTATTAGGAGCACTAGAATTAATAAGCATAACATTCATTACTTCTTTAAAAGTTATATCTTTTCTCCAAACTACTCCATTAAATTCAAGTGAATATTATGAGTTATACCTTCTTTAACATATTAATCATTAAACAAAACATATTTAACATGAATTATACATTCTTTAACATAATAATAATTAAACAAAACATATTCATTACCTTCATCTCATCTAATATTTTCATTTTTTTATTTAATTGATTCTTTAATCTGATTTTGTAAATTAAAAGCATAACAAACGCTTCATCCTTATATTTTGATTAAATACACTTTAATATATTTAGAATAAGAATTAAAAAAATATCACCTCTAAACATGGTTTGTTTTAAATCAACAAAAAGTATGAATTTTTGAAAAAAAAATAATTTCACATTATTTTGTAAATGTGAAAACTGAGTAATAATATAAACCGTTTACAAGTGTGGAAAGTAAGTAATATGAAAATATTTTATCTTTTGTAATACTTAGGATTCACAACATAATGTGTGGTTTAAATTTAAAGTTTAATATCCAAATATAATACACGTGTTAAAATAATTAAATAAATTATAATAAATTTAATAAAACACGCCATTAAAACCCATCAATGCACTTGTGTAATAGTCAAGTGAGTTAAAATTTTATACTAATAATAATTAACTTCTATAAAACTAGAAAGATGCAATAGTTTATTGTATCCAATATCATGTTTTCCTTTGAGACTGAACCTTGTGATATCAATTATTGAAAAATATAAACAATTATGTAGTCATTCTAATAACAATAAGTGAAGAAGAAAGTGTACGATTACTATATACTATATTAGGGAAACCTTCACGCATACGTGCTCCTATATATATATTAAAATTACTTATTTGTTTTGAGTTAAAAGATTTGGTGGTTATCTTTTAGTGAAGAGATTTTTCTGTTATATTTTTATTAAATAAAAAATAATGTAATGAATTAAAAGGTAGAATAATCTAAAGATATCATTCTTTTTATATAATGGTATAAATAAAAAATGGGATAACAGTCTAAGTTTAAGAAATGAAATTAGGCGAAGTATATTTTCAAAGAGTTAGTATTAAAAATTGTTCTTACAACAGGAACCAAGAACACTCGAACCAGATTGACAAGACGACCTTTTATACAAATCTTCCGGTCTTGGGCTGGACTCTCGGTTTCCTCTTGGGCTGAACTGTTTCTTCTTGGGCTGGACTCTTGGCTAGTACTCTCGGTTGCACCTCTATTCCCGGCTGCTCCTTTCGGCTAGCATTCTCGACTGCTCCTCTCGGCTGGCACTCTTGGCTGATACTCTCGGCTGGTATTCTCAGCTGGTATTCTCGGCTGGTATTCCTCACAAGTGGGGGGATGTACCTGCAAGTCGCTCCGATGCCAAAGTCAGAAATAGTTTAATAGTTTTCAGATAAAATCA
>Ga0123342_1007414_pt1 | contig 14497 bp, 9 predicted proteins | sample Turbeawhitnodule_FD_89960 | JGI IMG/M metagenome (GOLD analysis project Ga0123342, IMG submission 89960) | Root nodule microbial communities of legume samples collected from Mexico - Turtle bean Mexico white nodule | ecosystem: Host-associated > Plants > Roots > Nodule | place: Mexico: Nepantla...
AAAAAAAGCAGATGGTGTAACACACAAACGAAGCTTCTTTTAGCCCTAGCAGTGATTAATAAAATATTTATTGCCAATCTTGTGAGACTACTCTGGCGCTAAAATGTAAGCCAAAACTTAATAGACACAGTGACGAATGTATGGATAAAATTTCAGACCAAAACACCCAACTAGTAAGATGTAGTAACTCCTAGACCGAGAGTGAAAAAAAACTAGTTTTCCGAAAACAAGACGTGATGGCTTTTCTACCCCGTATCTTCTTTTTGTGATTTGTTTATGGGCGTGCCTCCTTACCTGGGTGCAAGCAACATATGAAAGTACTTGCGTGAATGTTTTCAACGCAATACGGACGCAGAATAAAAACTGCAGAAATTAGGGCGAAATTTCACAAGTGTTGGTAAAGGATTGCCTTAATTTGCGCGAAAATTTCTGAAAAATTCTCCCGAATTAGTTTCTTCCTGAAATTCTAGGTAAGAATCTCCATTGAATTTGGGATAATACGCAACAAATTTCAGGTCAAAAGGATGAGTATTCACCCACACAAAAAAAGCAGATGGTGTAACACACAAACGAAGCTTCTTTTAGCCCTAGCAGTGATTAATAAAATATTTATTGCCAATCTTGTGAGACTACTCTGGGGCTAAAATCCCAGCCAAAACGTAATAGACACAGTGACGAATGTCTGGTAAAAATTTCAGACCAAAACATCCAACTAGTAAGTTGTAGTAAGTCTCAGACTGAGAGTGAAAAAAACTGGTTTTCCGAAAACAAGGCGTGATGGCTTTTCTACCCGGTATCTTCTTTTTGGGATTCGTGTATGGGCTTGCCTCCTTACCTGGGTGCAAGAAACATATGAAAGTACTTGCGTGAATTTTTTTTACCCAATACGGATGCAGAATAAAAACTGCAGAAATTAAGGCAAAATTTCACAAGTGTTGGTTGAGGATTGCCTTAATTTGCACGAAAATTTCTGAAAAATTCTTCCAAAAGAGTTTTTTCCTGAAATTCCTTGTAAGAATCTCCATTGAGTTTGGGACAAAACGCGACAAATTTCAGTTCAAACGAATGAGTATTCACCCACGAAAAAAATCAAACAGTTTCACACACAAACGAAAGTTCCTTTCAGCTTTGGCGGTGATCAATAAAAATATTTATTGCAAATCTTGTGGGACTAATCTGAGCTGAAATCTCAGCAAAAACTCAATAGACACAGTTTTGAACGTCTGGTAAAAATTTCAGACAAAAACACCTAAAGAGTAAGGTGTGGTAAGTCCCAAACCCAGCGGCAACAAAACTAGTATTCCAAAAACAAGACGTGTTGGCTTTTCTTCCCCGTATCTTCTTTTTGTGATTCGTTTATGGACGTGCCTCCTTTCCCGGGTGCAAGCAACATATGAAAGAAATGGCGTGAATTTTTTCTGGGCAATACGAACACAGAATAAAAATTGAAGAATGTAGGGCGAAATTTCACAAGTTTTGGATTAGGAAAGCCTTGGTTTGCAAGAAAATTTCTGAAAATTTTTACTAAAATAGTTTTTTCCTAAATTTCCATGTCTAAATCTCCAGTGATTTTGGGACAAAACGCGACAAATTTCAGGTCAAACGGATGAGCATTCACCCACGAAAAAAAATCAAACAGTTTCACACACAAACGAACCTTCCTTTTAGCCTGACAGTGATCAATAAAATATTTATTACGAATCTTGTGGGACTAATCTGGGGCTCAAATCTCAGCAAAAATTCAATAGACACAGTTTCAAACGTTTGGTAAAAATTTCAGGCCAAAAGACCTAAAGAGTAAGGTGTAGTAAGTCCCAGACCCAGCTTCAACAAAACTGGTTTTTCGAAAACAAGACGTGCTGGCTTTTCTTCCCCGTATCTTCTTTTTGTGATTCGTTTATGGACGTTCCTCCTTTCCTGGGTGCAATCAACATATAAAAGTACTGGCGTGAATTTTTTCTGCGCAATACGGACACAGAATAAAAATTGCAGAATGTAGGGCGAAATTTCACAAGTTTTGGAAGAGAAAAGCCTTGGTTTGCAAGAAAATTTCTGAAAAATTCTACTGAAATAGTTTTTTCCTAAAGTTCCATGTATGAATCTCCAGTGATTTTGCGACAAAACGTGACAAATTTCAGGTCAAACGATGAGCATTCACCCACGAAAAAAAATCAAACAGTTTCACACAAAAACGAACCTTCCTTTTAGGCTGGCAGTGATCAATAAAATATTTATTGCCAATCTTGTGGGACGAATCTGGGACTCAAATCTTCTCAGGTAAAAAATTCATACCAAACCACGCAAGGAGTAAGGCGTTGTAAATCCTTGACCGAGAGTGAACAAAACTAGTTTTCTGAAAACAAGACGTGTTGTTTTTTCTTCTTCGTATCGTCTTTTTGTGATTCGTTTATGGACTCGCCTCCTTACCTGGATGCAAGCAACATATGAAAGTACTTGCGTGAATGTTTTCAATGCAATACGAACGCAGAATAAAAACTGCAGAAATTAGAGCGAAATTTCACAAGTGTTGGTAGAGGATATCCTTAATTTGCACGAAAATTTCTGAAAAATTCTCCCGAAAGAGTTTTTTTCTGAAATTCCAGGTAAGAATCTCCATTGAATTTGGGATAATACGCAACAAATTTCAGGTGAAAAGGATGAGTATTCACCCACGGAAAAAAATCAAACAGTGTCACACACAAACGAAGCTTCCATTCACCACTGGCAGTGATCTATAAAATATTTATTGACAATCTTGTGAGACTACTCTGGGGCTAAAATCGCAGCCAAAACGTAATAGACACAGTGACGAATGTCTGGTAAAAATTTCAGACCAAAACACCGAACGAGTAAGATGTAGTAAGTCCCAGACCGAGAGCAAAAAAAACTGGTTTTCCAAAAACAAGACGTGATGGCTTTTCTACCCCGTATCTTCTTTTTGTGATTCGTTTATGGGCATGCCTCCTTACCTGCGTACAAGCAACATATGAAAGTTCTTGCGTGAAGGTTTTCAACGCAATACGGACGCAGAATAAAAATTGCAGAAAGTAGCCTTGGTTTTAACGAAAATTTCTGCTAATTTCAAACGAAATGGTTTTTTCATAAAATTCGAAGTAAGAATCTCTAGTGATTTTGGGACAAAACGCGACAAATTTTAGGTCAAGCAGATGAGTATTCACCCTCGAAAAAAAATCAAACAGTTTCACAGACAAACGAACCTTCCTTTCAGCCCTGGTTATGATCAATAAAATATTTATTGCGAATCTTGTGGGACTAATTTAGGGCTCAAATCTTAGCCAAAACTAAATAGACACAGTGGCGAACGTCTGGTAAAAATTTCAAACCAAAAGACCCAAGGAGTAAGGTGTAGTAAGTCCCAAACCGAGAGTGAAAAATACTGGTTTTCCGAAAAGAAGTCGTGCTGGCTTTTCCTCCCCGTTTCATCTTTTTGTTATTCATTTATATACGTGCCTCCTTACTTAGGGTGAAATTTCACAAGTGTTGGTAGAGGATAACATTAATTTGCACGAAATTTTTAAAAAAATTCTCTCGAAATAGTTTTTTCCTGAAATCCCAGGTAAGAATCTCCAATGAATTTGGCATAAAAAGCGACAAATTCAGGTCAAACGGATGAGTATTCACCCATGAAAAAAATCAAACAGTTTCATACACAAATGAAGCTTCCTTTCAGCATTGGCAGTGATCAATAAAAATATTTTTTGCCAATCTTGGCTTTTCTGCTAAAAATTTCAGACCAAAACACCTAAAGAGTAAGGTGTTTTAAGTCCTAGACCCAGCGTCAACAAAACTGGTTTTCCGAAAACAAGACGTACTGGCTTTTCTTCCTCGTATCTTCTTTTTGTGATTCATTTATGGACGTGCCTCCTTACCTGGGTGCAAGCAACATATGAAAGTAGTTGCGTGAATGTTTTCAATGCAATACGGACGCAAAATAAAAATTACAGAAAGTAGGGCGAAATTTCACACAAGTTTTGGTAGAGGGTAGCCTTGGTTTGCATGAAAATTTCTGCAAATTTTAAACGAAATGATTTTTTCCTAATATTTGACGTAAGAATCTCTAGTGATTTTGGGAGAAAACGCGAAAATTTTTAGGTCAAACAGATGAGTATTCACCCTCGAAAAAAAATCAAACAGTTTAACACACAAACGAACTTTCCTTTCAGCCCTGCTGTTGATCAATAAAATATTTATTGCCAATCTTGTGGGATGAATCATGGGCTCAAATCTCAGCCAAAACTAAATAGACACAGTGACAAACGTCTGGTAAAAATTTCAAACCAAAACACCCAAGGAGTAAGGCGTAGTAAGTCCCAGACCGATAGTGAAAAAAAATGGTTTTCTGAAAACAAGACGTGCTAGCTTTTCTTCCCCGTCTTTTTGTGATTTGTTTATGGACGTGCCTCTTTACCTGGGTACAAGGAACATATGAAAGTACTTGCGTGAATGTTTTCAATGCAATACGAAAGCAGAATAAAAACTGTAGAAAGTAGGGCAAAATTTCACAAGTTTTGGTAGAGGATAGCCTTGGTTTGCACGAAATTTTCTTAAAAATTCTACCGAAGTATTTTTTGCCCTAAAATTGCATGTAAGAATCTCCAGTGATTTTGGGAGATAATGCGACAAATTTCAGTTCAAACGCATGAGTATTCACCCACGAAAAAAAATTAAACATCTTCACACACAAACGACCCTTTCTTCATCCCTGGTAGTGATTAATAAAATATTTATTGCCAATCTTGTGGGACGAATCTGAGGATCAAATCTCAGCCAAACCTCAATAGACACAGTGACGAATGTCTGGTAAAGATTTAGACCAAAACACCCAAGGAGTAAGGCATAGTAAATCCCAGACCGAGAGTGAACGAAATTCGTTTTCCGAAAACAAGACGTGTTGGCTTTTCTTCCCCGTATCTTCTTTTTGTGATTCGTTTATGGACGTGCCTCCTTACCTGGGTGCAAGCAACATATGAAAGTACTTGCGTGAATGTTTTCAATGCAATACAGACGCTGAATAAAAATTGCAGAAAGTAGGTCGAAATTTACAAGTTTTGGTAAAGGATGCCTTGGTTTGCACGAAATTTTTTGAAAAATTCTCCCGAAATAGTTTTTTCTGAAATTCCAGGTAAGAATATCCATTTAATTGAGGACAAAACGAGACAAATTTCAGGTCAAAAGGATGAATATTCACCCACGAAAAAAATCAAACAGTTTTACACACAAATAAACCTTCCTTTTAGCTCTGGCAGTGATCAATAAAATATTTATTGCCAATCTTGTGGGATGAATCTGAGACTCAAATCTCTGCAAAAGATCAATAGAATCAATGACGAACGTCTGGTAAAAATTTCAGACCAAACCACTCAAGGAGTAAGGCATAGTAATTCCCAGACCGAGAGTGAACACAACCGGTTTTCTGAAAACAAGACGTGCTGGCTTTTCTTCTCCGTATCTTCTTGTTGTGATTCGTTTATGGACGTGCCTCCTTAGCTGGGTGAAAGCAACATATGAAAGTACTTGCGTGCTTGTTTTCAACGCAATACGGACGCAGAATAAAAATTGCACAAAGTAGGGCGAAATAGTGATAGAGATCAAATAAGAGAGGATTTTACTAATGGAGGAAGAGGCCATCCACCCAAACATGTAAAGTTCTTCCTTCTAGTCTTCTCAAAAATTAAAGAAGAATTAAAATAAAGAGAGGACCAAGCCTAAAGCCAAAAGAATACTACAAGCATTCAAGAATGGGCTTCAATTAATATCTCTCTTTATAGTTTCTTTTCTATAAATTTATAAATAATATAGAATAGTGTTTAGGAAGGTGCTAAAGAGGGAATCCTAAAGATACCTCTTGTGTAAAGCATCTTTAAGCGTTAGATTTAGGAAAAGTCTGCAAGGTGTCCCTTCACTCTCCATTTTAGGCGCTAGAAGTGGAAGAGTGTAGGCAACCCTTGATAGCTTCCCTTGTAAGCTTCTCTGTAACTCATGACCGGTCCTTACGCCTATAAAAGCAAGGCTTGAGTCTTTGAAATGATAAGATTGATATTTTGAGTAAAGAACATCTCCCAAATTGGTGAGTGATTGAGTGAGACTTGTCTTCTCTTCTAGTCTTATCTTGAGAGCATTCTTGGAACCTCAAGTGGCGACATCTACACTCATCTTGAAGCCTTTCATCCTCAAGTGGTCATCTCCAAGATCTCCAACCACATAAGTTCCCTATTTCGTTTCATCTTCTTCATCCATTTTCATTTCAAAACAAATCCTAAAACATGTTTTTAATGTTTCTAGTCATTTTAATCAGTTCATTTGCATCTTAGCTTGTTTTTGTTTGGTTCATTTGATTCCTTGCTTGTTTTAATCGGTTCATTTGATTCCTAGCTTGTTTTGTTCGGTTCATTTGCTTCCTAGCTTGTTTTAATTGGTTCATTTGCCATAAAATGGGTTTCTATATGAATTTGGCTTGGTTACTCGTGATTTGGTGAGTTCTTAAATGTTAAGAACATTGATCCAATTCTTAGAAAGTGCCTAATTATATTCCAACTCAAGTTGAATCCAAAACATGTCCATATAATATCTCTTTCATGTTATTGGAATAACATCAAATAGTTAATTCCTAAACTTCCACATAAGAATCTCCATTGAATTTGGGATTAAATGCGACAAATTTAGGGTCAAACGGATGAGTATTCAACCACAAAAAAAATCAAACAGTTTCACACACAAACGAACCTTCCTTTCAGCCCTGGCAGTGATAAATAAAATATTTATTGACAATCTTGTGGGACGAATTTGGGGCTCAAATCTCATCCAAAACTCAATAGACACAGTGATGAACCTTTGGTAAAAATTTCAGACCAAAACAACCAAGGAGTAAGGCGTAGTAAGTCCAAGACCGAGAGTGAACAAAACTGGTTTTCCGAAAACAGGACGTCATGGCTTTTCATCCCCGTACCTTTTTGTGATTCGTTTATGGACGTGCCTCCTTACCTGAGTGCAAGCAACATATGAAAGTAGTTGCGTGAATTTTTTCTGCGCAATACTAATGCAGAATAAAAGTTACAGAAAGTATGGCGAAATTTCACAAGTTTTGGTAGAGGATAGCATTGGTTTGCACGGAAATTTCTGTAAAATTATCCTGAAATAGTTCTTTCCTGAAATTCCAGGTAAGAATCTGCACTGAATTTGGGACAAAACGCGACAAATTTCAGGTCAAACGGATGAGAATTCGCCCACGAAAAAAATCAAACAGTTTCACACACAAACGAACATTGCTTTCAGCTCTGACAGTGCTCAATAAAATATTTATTGCCAATCTTGTGGGACGAATATGGGGTTCAAATCTTAGCAAAAACTCAATAGACACAGTGACATACGTCTGGTAAAATTTTAGACCAAAACGCCCAAGGAGTAAGGCGTAGTAAGTGTCACACCGAGAGTGAACAAAATTGGTTTTCCAAAAACAAGACATCCTAGGTTTTCTTCCTCGTATCTTCTTTTTGTGATTCGTTTATGGACGTACCTCCTGACCTGGGTGCAAACAACATATGAAAGTACTTGCATGAATTTTTTTCAGCACAATACGGGCACAAATTAAAAATAGAAGAAAGTAGGGAGAAATTTCACAAGTTTTGGTAGAGGATAGCCTTGGTTTGCACGAAAATTTCTAAAAAATTCTCCCAAAATAGTTTTTTCTTGAAATTTCAGGTAAGAATCTCCACTAAATTTTGGACAAAACACGAAAACTTTCAGGTCAAACGGATGAGTATTCTCCCACCAAAGAAATCAAACAGTTTCACACATAGACGAACCATCCTTTCAGCCCTGGCAATGATGGATAAAATATTTATTGCCAATCTTGTTGGACGAATCTGGTGTTCAAATCTCAGCCAAAACTCAATAGACACAGTGAGGAACGTATGGTAAAAATTTCACACCAAAACGCCCAAGGAATAAAGCGTGGTATGTCCCATACAGAGAGTGAACAAAATTGGTTTTCGAAAACAAGACGAGCTGGCTTTTCTTCCCGGTATCTTCTTTTTGTGATTCGTTTATGGAAGTGCCACCTTACCTGGGTGCAAGCAACATATGAAAGTACTTGGATGAATTTTTTTCATCGCAATATGGATGCAGAATAAAAATTGCAGAAAGTAGGACAAAATTTTACAAGTTTTGGTGGAGGATAGATTTGGTTTGCACCAAAATTTATTGAAAATCTCCCAAAATAGTTTTTCCTTAAATCCCAGGTAAAAATCTCCACTTAGAATGGGACAAAACGCGACAAATTTCAAGTCAAACGGATGAGTATTCTCCCACGAAAAAAATCAAACAGTTTCACACACAAACGAACCTTCCTTTAAGTCGAGGCAGTGATCAATAAAATATTTATTGCAATCTTGTGGGATGAATCTGGGGCTGAAATCTCAGCCAAAACTCAATTGACACTGTAATGAACGTCTGGTAAAAATTGCAGACCGAGAGTGAACAAAACTGGTTTTCCGAAAACAAGACGAGGTGGCTTTTCTTTCCCGTATCTTCATTTTGTGATTCGTTTATGGACGTGCCTCCTTACCGGGGTGCAAGCAACATATGAAAGTACTTGCGTGAATTTTTTCAGCGCAATACGGATGCAGAATAAAAATTGCAGAAAGTAGGGTGAAATTTCAAGTTTTGCAGAGGATAGCCTTGGTTTGCAAGAAATTTTCTGAAAAATTCTCCTGAAATAGTTTTTTCCATAAATTTCAGGTAAGAATCTCCACTAAAATTGGGACAAAACGATACAAATTTCAGGTTAAACGGATGAGTATTCTCCCACGAAAAAGATCAAACAGTTTCACACACAAACGAACCTTCCTTTCTTCCCTCCAGTGATTAATAAAATATTTATTTCCAATCTTTTGGGCGTATCTGGGGCTCAAATCTCAGCCAAAACTCAATAGACACAGTGAAGAACATCTGGTAAAAATTTCAGACCAAAAGACCAAGGAGTAAGGCGTAGTAAGTCACAGACCGAGATTTAACAAAATTGGTTTTCTGAAAATAAAATGAGCTGGCTTTTCTTCACCGTATCTTCTTTTTGTGATTCGTTATTGGACGTGCAAGCAACCTATGAAAGTACTTGCGTGAATTTTTTCAGCACAATACGGACACAAAATAAAAATTGCAGAAAGTAGGGGGAAATTTCAGAAGTTTCGGTAGAGGATAGCCTTGGTTTGCACAAAAATTTCTGAAATTTTTTTTCGAAATAGTTTTTCCTTGAAATTCCAGGTAAGAATCTGTACTGAATTTGGGACAGAAGTCGACAAATTTTAGTTCAGACGGATGAGTATTCTCCCACGAAAAAAATCAAATTGTTTCACACACAAAAGAACCTTCCTTTTAGCCCTAGCAATGATCAATAAAATATTTATTTCCAATCTTGTGGGACGTATTTGGGACTCAAATATCAGCAAAAACTCAATAGAAACAGCGACGAACGTCTGGTAAAAATTTCATACCAAAACACTGAAGAAGTAAGACATAGTAAGTCCCAGACCGAGAGTGAACAAAACTGGTTTTTGGAAAACAAGACGAGCTGACTTTTCTTCCCCGTATCTTCTTTTTGTGATTTCTTTATGGACAAGCCTCCTTACCTTGGTGCAAGCAACATATGAAATTACTTGCGTTAATTTTTTCAGCGCAATACAGACGCAGAAAAAAAAATGCAGAAAGTACGGTGAAATTTCAATAGTTTTAATAGAGGATAGCCTTGGTTTGCACGAAAATTTTATAAAAATTCTCCCGAAATATTTTTTTTTTCTGAAATTCCAGGTAAGAAACTCTACAAAATTTTGGACAAAATGTGACAAATTTCAGGTTAAACGGATGAGTACTCTCCCACAAAAAAAACGAACAGTTTCACACACAAATGAACCTTCCTTTCATCCCTTGCAGTGATCAATAAAATATTTATTGCCAATCTTGTGGGATGAATTTGGGGCTGAAATCTCAGCCAATATTCAATTGACACAGTTTCGAACGTCTGGTAAAAAATTCTCAGCAAAACACCAAAGGAGTAAGGCGTAGCAAGTCTTAGACCGAGAGTGAACAAAATTGGTTTTCCGAAATCAAAAGGAGCTGGCTTTTCTTCCCCGTATCTTATTTTTGTGATTTGTTTATGTTCGTGCCTCCTTACCTGGATGCAAGCAACATATGAAAGTACTTGCATGAATTTCTCCAGCGCAATAGTGATGCAGAATAAAAATTTCAGAAAATTTGGCGAAACCTAACTAGTTTTGGTAGAGGATACCTTGCTTTGCACGAAAATTTCTGAAAAAATCTCCCGAAATAGTTTTTTCCTGAAATTTTGGGCAATAATCCCCACTCAAATTGGGACAAAACGCAACAAATTTGAGGTCAAACGGGTCAGTATTTTCCCACGAATAAAATCAAACAGTTTCACACAAACGAACCTTCCTTTGAGCACTGGTAGTGATCTATAAAATATTTATTGCCAATCTCGTGGAATGAATCTCTGGCTCAAATCTCAACCAAAACTCAATAGACACAGTGACAAACGTCTGGTAAAAGTTTCAGACCAAAACACCCAAGGAGTAAGGCGTAGTAAGTCCCACACCGAGAATGAACAAAACTATTTTTCAGAAAACAAATCGAGTTGGGGTTTCTTCCCCGTATCTTCTTTTTGTGATTCGTTTATGTCTGTGCCTCCTTACATAGGTGCAAACAACATATGAAAGTACTAGGATGAAATTTACGTAAAATAAAAATTGATGAAAGTAGGGCGAAATTTTACAAGTTTTTGTAGAGGATAGCCTTGCTTTACACATAAATTTTTGAAAAATTCTTCCAAAATACTAATTTCGTGAAACTCCACATACGAATCTCCATTGCATTTGGGACAAAATCCAACAAATTCCACGTCAAACGGATGAGTATTCACCCACAAAAAAATTAAACAGTTTCACACACAAACGAACCTTCCTTTCAACCCTAGCAGTGATCAATAAAATATTTATTGCCAATCTTGTCAGACGAATCTGTGGCTCAAATCTTACCCAAACAACGTATGAAACAACGTATGAAAGTATGAACGTTATGGACGTGCCTCCTTAACTGGGTGCAAACAACGTATGAAAGTACTTGCATGAATTTTTTAAGAAAAATACGGACGCAGAATAAAAATTGCAGAAAGTAAGGAGAAATTTCACAAAACGCGACGAATTTCAAGTCAAACGGATGAATATTCACCCACGAAAAAAATCAAACAGTTTCACACACAAACGAACCTTCCTTTCAGCTCTGGCAGTGATCAATAAAATATTTATTGCCAATCTTGTCGGACGAATCTCTGGCTCAAATCTCAGCCAAAACTAAATAGACACAGTGACGAACGTCTGGTTAAAATTTCAGACCAAAACACCCAAGAAGAAAGGCGTAGTAAGTCCTAGACCGAGAGTGAACAAAACTGGTTTTCTGAAAAATAAACATCCTGGCTTTTCTTCCTCGTATCGTCTTTTTGTGATTCGTTTATGGACGAGCCTCCTAAACTGGTTGCAAACAACATACTAAAGTACTTGCGTGATTTTTTTCAGTAGAAACGGATGCAAAATAAACATTACAGAAAGTAGGGCGAAATTTCACAAGTTTTGGTAGAGGATATAGCCTTGGTTTGCACGAACGTTTTCGAAAAATTCTCCCAATAAAGTTTTTCTTGAAATTCAACGTAAGAATCTAAACTAAATTTGGGACAAAACGCGACAAATTTCAGGTCAAACAGATGAGTATTCACCCATTAAAAAATCAAACAGTTTCATACACAAACGAACCTTCCTTTTAGTCCTTCCAGTGATTAATAAATTCTTTATTGCCAATCTTGTGGGATAAATCTTGGGCTCAAATATCAGCCAATACTCAATAGAAATAGTGACGAACGTTTGGTAAAAATTTCAGAGGAAAATACCCAACGAGAAAGGCATAGTTGATCCCACACCGAGAGTCAAAAAAACTGGTTTTCCGAAATCATAACGTTCAGGTTTCTGTTCCCCGTATCTTCTTTTTGTGATTTGTTTATGGACGTGCCTCCTTACCTGGGTGCAAAGAACATATTAAAGCACTTGCTATATTTTTTTCAGTGCAATACGGATGCAGAATAAAAATTGCAGAAAGTACGGCAAAATTGCAGAAAAATTCTCTCGAAATTTATTTTTCCTGAAATTACACGTAATAATCTCCATTGAATTTGGGACAAAATGTGACAAATTTAAGGTCAAATGGATGAGTATTCATGCACCAAAAAAATTAAACAGTTTCACAAACAAACAAACCTTCCTTTCAGACCTGGCAGTGATAAATAAAATATTTATTGTTAATCTTGCGGAACGAATCTGGGCTCAATTTCCAGCCAAAACTCAATAGACACAGCGAAAAACGTCTGGTAAAAATTTCAGACCAAAACACCCAAGGAGAAAGGCGTAGTAAGTCCTAGACCGAGAGTAAACAACATTGGTTTTCTGAAAGCAAAACGTCCTGGCTTTTCTTCCTCGTATCTTTTTTTTGTGATTCGTTTATGGACGTGCCTCCTTAACTGGGTGCAAACAACGTATGAAAGTACTTTCGTGAAATTTTTCAGAACAATATGGACGCAGAATAAAAATTGCAGAAAGAAGGGAGAAATTTCACAAGTTTTGGTAGAGGACAGCCTTGGTTGGCACGAAAATTTCTAAAAAATTCTCCCGAAATAGTTTTTCCCTGAAATTTGGGACAAAACGCGACGAATTTCAGGTCAAACAGATGAGTATTCACCCACGAAAAAAATCAAATAGTTTCACACACAAACGAACCTTCCTTTCAGCCCTGGTAGTGATCAATAGAATATTTATTGCCAATCTTGTCGTACGAATCTGTGGCTCAAATCTCAGCCAAAACTAAATAGACACAGTGACGAACGTCAGGTTACAATTTCAGACCAAAAGACCCAAGGAGTAAGGCGTAGTAAGTCCCAGACCGAGAGTGAACAAATCTGGTTTTCCGAAAGCAAAATGTCCTGGTTTTTATTTCCGTATCTTCTTTTTCTAAATCGTTTATGGACCTAACTAGGTGAAAAAAACATATGAAAGTACTTGCGTGAATTTTTTCAGCGCAATACAGATGCAAAATAAAAATTGCAGAAAGTAGGGCGACATTTCATATGTTTTGGTAGAAGATAACCTTGGTTTGCATGAAAATTTCTTAAAAATTCTCCCGAAATAGTTTTTTCCTGAAATTCCATGTAAAAATCTCCGATGAATTTTGGACAAAACCCGACAAATTTCAGGTCAAACGGGTGAGTATTCACGCACAAAAAAATCAAACAGTTTCACACACAAACGGACCTTCCTTTCAGCTCTGGCACTGATCAATAAAATATATATTTCCAATCATGTGGGACGAATCTAGGGCTCAAATCTCAGCCAAAACTCAATAGACACAGTGACAAATGTCTGGTAAAAATTTCAGACCAAAACACCCAAGGAGTAAGGCGTAGTAAGTCCTAGACCAAGAGTGAACAAAACTGGTTTTCTGAAAACAAAACGTCCTGGCCTTTCTTCCCCGTATCTTCTTTTTCTGATTGGTTTATGGACGTGCCTCCTTACCTGGGTGCATACAACATATGAAAGTACTTGCGTGAATTTTTTCATGGCAATACGGACGCACAATAAAAATTGCATAAAGTAGGGCGAAATTTCACAAGTTTTGGTAGAGGATAGCCTTCGTTTGCACGAAAATTTCTGAAATATTCTCCCAAAATAGTTTTTTCCTGAAGTTCCACGTAAGAATATCCACTGAATTTTGGACAAAACGAGACAAATTTAAGGTTAAACGGATGAGTATTCACCCACGAAAAAAAGCAAACAGTTTCACACTCAAACGAATCTTCCTCTCAGCCAAGGCAGTGAGAAATAAAATATTTATTTCCAATCTTGTGGGACAAATCTGGGGCTCAAATCTCATCCAAAACTCAATAGACACAGTGACGAACGTCTGGTGCAAATTTCATACCAAAACACCCCAGGAGTAAGGCGTAGTAAGTCCTAGACCGATAGTGAACAAAACTGGTTTTCCGAAAACAAAACGTCATGGATTTTCTTCCCCGTACCTTCTTTTTTAGATTATTTTATCGACGTGCCTCCTTACCTGGGTGAAAACAGCATAAGGAAACTAATTGTGTGAATTTTTTCAGCGTAATACGTTCACAACATAAAAATTGCGAAACTAGTGCGAAATTTCACAAGTTTTGGTAGAGGATAGCTTTGGATTGCAAAAAATTTCCTAAAAATTCTCCCGAAATAGTTTTTTCCTGAAATTCCACTTACGAATCTCCACGGAATTTGGGAAAAAACATGAAATATTTCATGTCAAACGGATGAGTATTCACCCAAGAAAAAAATCAAACAGTTTCACCCACAACGAACCTTCCTTTCAGCCCTGGCAGTGATCAATAAAATAT
>Ga0123342_1007416_pt1 | contig 14490 bp, 7 predicted proteins | sample Turbeawhitnodule_FD_89960 | JGI IMG/M metagenome (GOLD analysis project Ga0123342, IMG submission 89960) | Root nodule microbial communities of legume samples collected from Mexico - Turtle bean Mexico white nodule | ecosystem: Host-associated > Plants > Roots > Nodule | place: Mexico: Nepantla...
CCTGAATCAAACCCTAACTCTCCGAGTTATTTGTGAAATCTTTAATTTGGTTATGAACAAAGTCACAAAATTATTTTCTATACTTAATGAGTTTTAAAACAGAACATCTTAATTAGAATTGTTTCCTGTGGGTTCGACATTCGTACTTTAAGGAGTACTATATTACAGTTGATTCGGTACACTTGCCGAGAAATATCAACACACATCCTTGCACACTTCATTTAAGACATCAATACACCATTCAATCACAATATATTTTAAACTTTCTAAACAATCCAAATATATCTCAAATTTCACTAAAACACATAACTAAGTTCCTTTAATCATATTTTTAAATAAAATTTAGAATTTTGATAAGTGTCAATGTGTAGTTTTTATGATTGAGAAAATTGAACACTTTGGAACTTAACTGTTGCTTAATATAAGAAAATTACCTTAATATGAGAATTATTGAATTCGATTATATATGTCCTACAAGTGTTGCATGAGTGTCGGTATTCGATACGTGTGTCCGACACGGACACGCCTTTTAAGAGGAGTGTCCGAACTTCATAAATTACAATATCACAATATCTCCTCATTCACACTCCATTGTTCATTTATCATACATTTATCATACTTTAGTGTGCTCAAATCTTCAATTGAAAACACCTTTGTCCAAAACTCCATTCACCATTGCGTTATCATATCATTGTCAAAATCAAAATGTTGTGAAAAATCAAGGTTTAAGACATTCAATTTTCTCATAGTTTAGGTTTTCATTATGAAAATTGGAATTTGAATCTATTTAGGATTTATGGGTGACCTTCCATTAATTTTTATTTTTTATTTTATTTTTTGAATTTCATTTTGATTTTGAAATGTTTTGATTGGTTTACGTGACGATTAAGAACACATGAGTACCATTTTGAGGATGGTTGTGACTAGTTTGGAATTGTCAACACCTTATTTTATAAAATTGATATTTTTTTAAAATGAAAGTTAAATAATTTTTTAAAATAAAAATGAAGGATGAGAAAAAAAAATCCGTGAAAAATAAAATTTATGTTTCAAGATCTTTTAAAAAAATTATGTTTACTTTTACTTTTAGTTTTTTACTTATTTCTTTTTGTTGTAAAAAAATATAATAAATATAAAAATATAATTACATGTCACTAAATATCTTTCTCGATCTAACTCCATGAGCTGAAACTTTTTATCTCTCAAGACAAAAAAAATTTAAAACAAAGATACCAAAAAATACCTTTTTACTTTTCGCAGCGCCATTTCACTGTACGCACTCCTCTCTTTTCTTATTCATCTTTACTTTTCCACCCGCATTTCACTGTCCGCACCGCTTTCTCCTCTCACTAACTTTTTTTTCGCACCCCTATTTCACTATCCGCATGCCTCTCTTCTCTCCTTCCCCTTTACTTTTTGCACGCACATTTCACTGTTCTCACTCCCCTCATCCACACCCTCTTCGCCTCAACCCCACATCAACTCTCTTTCGCATGTTCCTCTCCCTCTTCTCTTCAACAAAACCATATAGATGAGTAATGATACTTTTGATACTCCAATTTTTTCTCTTTCATTCAACTTAAAATTTCATTAATTATTACTTTATTTTTATTATAATAATAAAATATTTGTCAAGTGATTGTGAAAAAAAAAGTAATGTTAAATAAAACTTTTTCTAATAATAATAATGATATTTACCTACAAATGAGTATGAGTGAGAAAACTTAAAATTATATTACCCACAAATAAAATTTTGGAAAATTTGTCGTGATTATCTATGAATTTGGACGGTTGGTAATAAGTAATTACCTTAAAAAAAATTGCTATTTCTATGAATTTTTTTTCTGATAATAAAGCCAAAAGAGTTTTTTTATCCATGATACCAAGATTCTTCTTAAAAGACTTAATATTTGGTTTAAATGGTACTATAGTGCTGATGTCCCTCTCATCATCTACACACCTGAATGACAAGAACCTTACTCCGGTAGGTCCTCTACAAATTTTGTGGAAATCATGTCAAAAGTGGATGCAACCTCATCATTAGTCATGTTACTATTTATAAATCAAAATAATAAATGTTAGCAACATTAAAAAAACAATACAAAAATTTTGAAGTTAAGAAAAAAATGGTCATTTTGTTACACACCCATACACACAAACACATATTCCTTTGTCATGGTTTATCCAAGTGATGTTTTTAAATGAATAAGTATCACAAATATTTCAATGTTGATTGTCATGAGCACATTTTTCATGAAGAACAATAAGCTAGTTTTTGGATGTTGAGTCTTGAACATAAAATACTTGTGAAGTTTGATATGTCATGATAAATAATTCACCATGATATTCTATCTTTAAAAAGTCAATGAACATTATTCACTATTCATTGATTTTCACACGAATCTTATTATTCACTTGCATACACTTGAAAACAAACATAAAAAAACTTTGTATAATCAACCTTTCAAATCTCTTCAATCACACATAGTGAAATGTTGATCTAATAACTAAGTTTTGATATTTTGAATTAAAAAACTATTGGCTACACCTAAAAAATATCCAATAATATAATAAATACACTTAGTTAGAGTCAGATACCCAGACACAATACAAGTGATGTGAACATATTACAATAACAATATGCAATTTTTTTTTTTAAATGTTAAAGGAGAGCATGTACATATTTATCACTCATTTTTCTTGTCATGTGTTTTCTTCCTTTTCCTTTTTCCTTTGAAAGATTCTAACTTTCAAATTTGTAAATTTGTTTGGCTTTAGAACTTTCTTTTTATCAGGGAACACAATAAATATCAAATGTTTTTATCCAAAAATGTTCATCTTTAAATTAAGTTTTTTATTAATTGAATGGTCTTTGGTACAAATGAAAACAAATAGAAATGAGCACAGCAACAAAGAAAATTCACCTGTAATTAACGTTCAACCATAAAATAGTAAGTGAATAAAAAATATTAATAAAAAATAAGAAAGTTTGGATTCAATTATATTTCGGTGTAATAGAGTATATCAATATATAAGATTTTAGATTTTATCCTATAAGTCAAATTATATTTTTAAAAATAACCTCCGATATAATAAGAATTATGTTTTAATGGATTATATGACCTATATCATATTATTGTAACAAATCTAAACTATAAGATAGAATCTCGACTAGTGCATAACTGAAATAAGATAAATAAAAAAAAGCATTATTTAAAAAATGTTCAAATATTTTTGTTCTTAAAAATATAGTTATATTTTGTTCTCGTAAAACTTCATTTAACTTTTAGCTTTGGAAAAATAAATAATGATCATTATTATTTTGTTTTTATAAGTTCATTAGTTTCTTTAAATATATTTTACAAAAAATTAAAATTAAATTATCTAATACATTTTACAAGGACGAAATATATTTTACAAAAACTAAATAAAATCACAAAGACCAAATTCCAAAACCAAACTTTTGCAATTATAGACCATTTGAATACTAATTTTTCTTCTTTCTTTTACAGTTAAATTTCACACATACTTATGCAATTAGTAAAAATATCTTTATTAATAATTATTTAAAATTACATTGAATTCTTGTGATTTTGATCTTATATTACCCTTCCTTTTATTACCCTCTAGTAATTAAAATCCCCCTCTATATAAATGCTATGTTGGTGCTACACTTCATTCAGAAAACCAGCTGCTATCTGTCAATGCTTTAGCCAGTGTTCATGCAATTTGGATTTTCTGCAATAGTTGCAAAATCTCTTCATTACATTCTAAATATGCCCTCCTTTCTGTACCTACTGAATCAGTTCCCTAAATACATAACTTTCCATATAACACTCTTTTTACGGTTCAATTATTCTTCATTCTTTGCAAAATTTTGCAACCTTAGAAAGCACAGAAATTCTTTTTTATATTTCTTTCTTTATCACTAAATTATTATGTAGAGTATAAACAGTTTCTCAACGAGTGTCATTGTGTTCGACATGTTGAATTATTAATGATGTTTTTTAGAAGTGGAAAAAATAAGAAAGCTGAGAGGCAGCCGGAGATGATTTTAGTTAACTTTATTATGAAGTTCTTCAAGTAGATGTTATCCTTTTCATTGATGATTATAAAAAAAGATAAAATATTTTAAATAAATTAGATATTTCTTTCACTTCAACATGGCATGAGTTAAATGGTAGGTAATAATATGTTGAAAATGTTATATTTGAATAACAGTCTGATTTTTAATATATAAATTATAATTATCAACTTAAACAGTGATGATATAAATTTTCATACCATGTTTCATAAATTTTGGAGATTATAGATATTACAGTGTTTCACTGTCTATAAATTCTGCCTCCAAAACACAAGGTTACACTTGAATAAACTACTAAAAAGTCTTATGCAATTCATTTCAATGGCTGTTTTCTGGACAAAACAGCCAGCTCCTATTCCATCTGCTACATTCATCTTCATCTTCTTCTTCTTTGCTCCCTGTGATTTGGCGATACTCCATAACCTGAAAGTTTCTCCTTCCGAATTCATAGGCTCCGTGAGAAAAGTAGGTGATGTTTTGCAAAACGTTACCTCCACTCTCAAATCCGAGTTCAATAATGTGAAGAGTGTGTTTCCTCTTTCTGATGCCATTTTCGCATGTCTGGAGTTGTTGGACTTGTCAGCTGATGAACTCAGCTGGTCCATTTCCGCAGTTGAAAGTCCCCAAGGTATCATCTTTATCTCAAGGTTCTATAAAACCAAACAAATTCTCCATGAGTCTCTCATATATAATCTCATTTATGTTACTTAGAATAAAAGGTATACGTATGTACATAATATTTGTGGCATGGCAGGGAAGCATAACAGTACTGGGAATCTGAGCTCTGATTTGAGCACATGGCTAAGTGCTGTACTTGCGAACACAGACACGTGCATGGAAGGTTTTGATGGTACAAGTGAAAGTGTGAAGGATTTGGTATCCAATGAAATTAAGGAAGTGACGTGGTATCTCCAAAAGCTGGTGAACCAGATTGTTTGGGATTATTTCAGAAGGGACAAAGTTCCTTCATGGGTTGAACCACTGCTGCAGAGAAAAACGATGCCTGCGGATGCTGTAGTTGCTGCTGATGGGAGTGGTGATTTTACTAGGGTGATGGATGCTGTGAATGCAGCTCCTGAGTATAGCATGAGACACTTTGTGATACACATAAAGAAGGGTTTGTACACTGAGAAAGTTGAGATTAAAAAGAACAAGTGGAACCTTGTGATGATTGGAGAGGGTATGGATGCTACTGTTATCTCCGGTAACCTCAGCCGTACTGAAAATTTAACCACATTCAGAACAGCTACCTTTGGTAAGGAAACTTCATGATAATACTAACAACTAAAAAGTAATTTGTCTGCTTCACTTGCTGAAATTTCGGGTTTGATTCTAATTCTTTTACCTTCTTTTATGGTGAAGCTGTGAATGGGAGAGGATTCATAGCAACAGACATTTCCTTCAAGAACACTGCAGGACCCGAAAGAAACCAAGCTGTTGCACTGAGATCAGATTCTGATCTCTCTGTGTTCCACCGATGTGGGATTTTTGGCTACCAAGACACCCTCTATGCTCACTCCTTGCGCCAATTTTACAGAGAATGCAAAATAAGTGGCACTGTGGATTTCATATTTGGACATGCCAGTGCAGTGTTCCAGAACTGCACAATACTGGTAAAAAAGGGCTTACAAGGACAGAAGAACACAATCACAGCTCAAGGAGAAACGTGCCCTTCTCAGTCATCTGGCTTCTCCATCCAATTCTCCAACATTTCAGCAGACTATGACCTTCTGCCCTCAGTTAACAGCACCTCAACGTACCTTGGGAGGCCGTGGAAGAAATATTCTAGAGCAGTTTTCATGCAGTCTTACATGAGTGAGGTGTTAAGGCCAGAAGGGTGGCTCGAGTGGAATGGATCATTGTATTTGGACACTTTGTACTTTGGAGAGTACAAGAATTATGGACCAGGAGCTAGGGTTGATAAGAGAGTGAAGTGGCCAGGGTACCATGTCATAAATGATTCTAGCCAGGTTTATAACTTCACTGTTGCCAATCTCCTTTTGGGGGATCTTTGGATACCTTCAACTGGTGTAACATACACTCCTGGATTTGGAGTCTGAAACACTACTCCTACACTTTGCCTGTGTTCATAACTTGCTAAAGTGATTATGTAGATTAAAGATATGAACAATAATTATTATAAAATAACTGCAGAAATTATAGCTTTGTCTTACTTTATCTGTTGGTGCCTAATTCCTAAATATTATCTACGAATGACTTTTTTATACACATTTTTTAGAAGAGAATACAGGAAGATTTGATGAAGTAATATTTTTTTAGAAACCAAAACTAACTATGAAGGTAAGTTAGTGTTAGAAATTCAATTAGAACCTTATTTAATAGGATTGAAACATATGTGAAATGCTCAATTTTTTATTATTTTTTCTGATAAAAAAATTTAACTTGAGAATTATATTGTGCTTTTGTTTTTGTCTCATCATCAAAGAGGTGTACTTCCATATACTTTCCTTTTTTTGTCACATTAGTCATCATGTTTCAATGTTAAGCTAATATACAACTTAAAAGAGAAAGTAAGAAGCACAGGTAATAAAATGGAAGGGTATTAATTAATTGCCACTTTATAATTGGTAGTGACAAAAGGTAGGAGTAAGAGTGAAACTAATTGATAAAAAAACACAGCATATATGTCATTTTGTGTTGTTAAGAGGTCAAGCAATTTAAGAGAAAAAAAACAAAGGCAAAGGTCAAGATCAAAGAATGATCACAAGCTTCAAACTAAATAACCAGTGCAGCTATGACAATTGATAAGTTTTGTTGCTTAGTTGCCATGGACAAGGACTTGTTGGAACCAGGCTCTAATGCCCCCATTGGTGGGTGAAGGGTCTTGGTCAGTTATAATTGATAAACCATTGAAGTTGCATCCATATCTGCTTTAATCTGTCACTTGTTGGCAACACAAATGAAGTAAGTTTTGGTCCTATTACCCAATTAGTGCACTCCCTTGAAGTCCCACGCAATCTTTAAGCTATATATCCCTTCTTCCTCTTGTTATCAATTCTAGCAAAGAAAAGAGCAAGTATTTTAATTTGCATTATTGAAAATTAATAACACCGATAATAATTATTTGATCAAGTATTTATCATCATATAAAAATTATAATTTATAATTATTTTTTTCTACTTAATAACATAACAACCAATATAAATTTGTTTATTATGGATCAACCTCACTTATTTTTACTATATGAACATTAATGAAATTTGAAACAAAAGTCAGTTTCTTTAAGTACTTTGTCCCTTCGGCTTACTCGAGTTTTTTTTCCTATTTTCCAAGTAAAGTTGACATCATAGTTTGTCATGAGTATAATCATGACAAGGGCATGGAAGATATAATTTGGAGGGAAACAAGAAAGAACAAGTGGCTATAGATTCAAAGGCAAATCAATCCAAGAAACACTACAAGAATTCCGTAGGTAAGGTAACAGCTAAAATCTAGGAGTAAGTAATTCAAAATACTTTATTTTTTAAATTTTAATTATTATTTGAATCTTTTATTTATTTATTTTCAATTATTATAATTAAAGTTAGAACTAAACTCCAGCAACAGGTGAAACTCAAAGCTAAGTCCCTTGAAGAATGTCCAAAGAAACTTTAACCATTACACCAGTCAAGTTTTATTGTCATGTCACTACAAGAAAATTATGAAATAGAAACCAAATTTTAGATACCAAAATAATTAGTTGCAATAGTAACTAAATTAGAGACCATTTTAAAAACTAAAAAAAATTGGTTTCTAAACTAGTTTCTATTATTGTTAAATAGTTTCTAAATTGGTATCTAATTAGCAATCAAGATTTTTGCTACCAAATTTAGAAACTAAATTATTGGTAGTTAAAACTTTGGTTGCTAATTAGATACCAATTTAGAAACTATTTAACAATAATAGAAACTAATTTAGAAACCATTTTTTTTTTAGTTTCTAAAATGATCTTTAATTTAGTTACTATTGTAACTAATTATTTTGGTCTCTAAAAATTGGTTTCTATTTGATGATTTTCTTGTAGTGTGTTATGATTATTATTATACTTATTAGTATGATCATCAATATTAATAATATTATTAATATTATGAAATATTATTAATATTATTAATATTATTAAATATTATTATTATTATGAAATATTATTATTATTATTTATGAATATTAATTATGGTTTTATAATTATTCATATTATAATAATATTTTTAATATTATGTATATAATTATTATGATAATAATTGGTAGGTAATAAATATCCGTGAGTGATAGTTCGTAGGTAATAGAGATTCGTGGGTAATAGTTAGAAGGTAATAGATATCCGTAAGTAAAAGGTGGTAGGTAATAAGATCCGTGGATAATAGTTGGTAGGTAATGCTGAATTTACCTACGGATTCAGAATTTGTGTGTAATATCCGGAGATAATGTTGTTTGTGGGTAATATCCGTAGATAATGTTGAATTTACCTACGGATTCAGATTCGTAGGTAAAAGTCCGTAGATAATATTGATTTTTTTTTTAGTGAAAATGCAAGGTATAGAGTAATTACGTGATTATTAATAAAACCTAAAATAAATATTTAAGAAATGAGTATTTTGTTAAGTTTCTTCGTCGATCCATTTGATGCAAATACTTTCACATCTTCTTGCACTGAATCCATAAGTTAGGGTAAGTTTTAATTTAAACTAAAGAAATTTTGTTGTCATTGAAGAAAAACCAATTGATCTCAATATTCCCATATTATCATAGTGCATCTTCATTGTAAAAAAAAAAACAAAATATCAACTAGTTCTTTGAATTTAACTATTTAATATTTTAAAAAAATTATAAAATTTTACCAATATCCTACCATATAATTTTCTTCTCTTACTGACTAACATATGATCTCAAGAACGTGTAAAAGATTGAATTTTTTTTTTTTTTATTTAAGGCATCAATAGTGAGGATCGTATGTGGACACTAAATAGCATCAACCAAACTTTCGCTATTAAAAAAAATCATATAAAACGAGAGAAAGTGTGGGTTATACTCACGTAAACTTAAAAAAAAATGGGTTGCGTTGGTCAAACCGTCACTCCTTAAAATATAAATAATAATAAAAATTTGAAGGTTAAGCCCACGCTATCCATTTTAAAATTAAATTTAAATAATAATAAAATTGTGAAGGTTGAGCCTACGCAAATAATTAATTTTTATTTATTTTAAAACTGCTCAGGGTGCGTGGAGAAAAAAAGGTGTGTGGAAAACGTTCGTACTCCACAATACTTTTAAACTTTTCGAAGCTTCAGCATAGCCGTTGAGCAGTGCGTGGTGCGAGCTTGAGCAGTGTGTGAGAACCTTCGTACTCAATAGCGTGCGAACGTGAGAACGCGACCGTGGGAATGTGCGATCGTGAAACCGTGGAACTGTGACCGTGAGTTTCACATTTCCTTCCTTTTTCAGACTCAACTTTAGGTTTTGCCTAATTTAATTCTTCTTGTGTATATTGTGTAATTTTGTTTTACCCTAGGTTTGTAATTCACCATGGTAGAAACAGCTTAATCCTTGGACCAAGAATTTTGGGTTCTGGAGGCTACGGAGGATTTTGTATAGGAAGAGGTTTGGTGTGCATTGTGAGGTCCACTCTTTGGGTGGAGCAAAACCAGTGGCAAGGCTTTGAAACTAGTATGGAGCTTTGGTGAATTAGACACGTTGCAACAATTAAATAGAAGGCTTCCTAATCTTTCGGCTGCTGCAGAATTGTTATTTCTTAGGCAACTGAAGGAGAAAGTGAATGTTGTGGTTGAGAAAGTGTGATTCTGCAGGGGCTTAGTTGTAGGGGCTTAGAAGACAAGGTAGGGGCTGGTGGTATTGGAGGGGTAGTATTTATGAAGCTGGTTTTTCTGATGAGAGGATTGTGATGCCAACTTGATGGATATGTGAAGTTTTTTATATGTTGCCATATTAGTTTCAATTTCTAATTTTGTCCCAACATTAATTATATTAAATGTAAGTTTATTCTTGGAGGCTTTAGTTGGAGCATATGGAAAAACAAAGGGTTCTATGAATGAGTTATTGAATAACCAAGAAGCCTTGGCGTTTTCCCATACAGGCAGAGGGATATCAAAAGGCTTGAAATGGTTGATGGAAGGATACTGCAGTGTTTACCAAGGCAACAACTAGCTTGGTGCAGGTGCTGCTTACGATGGGTAATGAGTAGGACGGTTATGGATGGACCAAAATGTTGAACAGAACATTGGCTGGAGCTGTGAACTTGGACTATGGAGTTATGAACCTTGTAGGGGTTGGTATAGGTGGAACTTGTTGAAGGCCTATGTTAAAGGTTAGATTGGTGGAGGTGCTGGTTTTTGCTGGGTGGTTAGATTGGTGCAGAATTGGGGTTGGTTAAGAGGCATAGAAGATTGAAGAATAACATATGACTGAAGCCTATATTCATGCTACGGGTGGTATAATACAAAGGAAAACTGAAAATCAGGTTCATTTGCGTGGTGGACCAGTTGGCTTACCATCAAGTTGATTACTTTTTTGCTGATTGGTGGTGTTAAGTAGATAACCAGTAGGTGCTATGTCTCTTTTTTGGGTCCAGTACAGGTGGTATCTAAATTCTTGCTCATATCAGTTACAACTATAACAATTCTTAGGGGTTTATGTTTTTGGTATTTATTGGTTTTGCTTTACCGCATCTAGTGTAGCTCCTGGTGTAGTATTGGCTTATTATAACGCATATGGGTGGTTTACATGCCTTCCTTTAGAAGGTCTTGACACACGTTCAAGGTTTAAGTGTGCCTAGAAGATGATCTTTTTTGGTTCGATTGCAAGGACTTTTATGTGAATATTTTGAACAATTCTGTAGGTCTAACATTGATGCAGTGTAATGGTATGAAGGGTGCATGGTCTGCTGTTTGTTAGGGGAAGTTTTTTGGTGTTTAAATGTTTTTTTGTAGCTGCATAAAGTGTTGTAGAACCATGCAATAATAGCCAAGAAATCTAGCAACCTTTTTTAGATGAAGTTTGTCTCTATTTGGACTCTGGATATATACAAAAGTTATGAACCCAAATATTCTATGAATGAGGCCATTTGGGATCTTCTTGAAGTGAGGGAAATATTTTTTAGAGTTTCTCAAAGTGTTCCCAGTAGGTTTTTCGGCCTTTTTAATATTGAATCCTACCTCTGTTGATTTTGGGATTAGACATTATGGAGATGCAAATCAACAACTGACTGTGTAATAGGTGATTTTACAAAGAAGAGAAAACAACAATAAAGACTGTTACAATAAGTGCATCAATTAAGGTTGCACCCTCTTGAAGGTCATAAGTGATCAAAACAGAGACAAGAGCTAGAACTCTAATACCTAATGAAAAAAATATGCATTAACTGTCCTCAAATAAAGGAAATAAATCTCCACAAATAAAGATTTTAAATTTATAGCAAATTTACAAAATAAATTCCTAATTCCAATTCCCTAACTTTAGGATTTCTTACAAACAAATATAGATTTATTATCCAATCATTCTATATTGACCGTACAATCAATATGCAGTATTTACACCCTTATTTCAACATCTTTTTTAGTCAATTTGTGATTCTCCTAGATTGTGCGAAATCTCATATGGCAAGTACTATGTGTAAGCACAAACTATATAAAATTTAGAAAATATAGTAAGATTATATAGATAAAAAGTTATGTGTATATTAAGATAATGATTTGAGAGAGTGTGTGTGAAAAATGATTGATGCAGTCTGTGATATTAGTACACTGTAAACACAAATAAAGGACATATAAAAGATTGAGTATCCATGCTATTTGAGCTTATGAAAGTGTAGGTTTAGCCCACGCTTCTTTGTGTGACAAACTTTAATAAATATAAATATCTTTTGAAGGCTAAGCCCACACTAATTTGTGGTCAACATGAAGGCTTAGCACTCGCTAGTTTAAAAATTGTGTGGCACTCACGCTTCTTTAAAAGTGTGTGGCATTCAAGTGGGCTTAGCCCATGCTTCTTTAAAAATATGTGGACACCTCGAAGGCTAAGCCCACGCTCCTTTAAATAAATATCATTTTGTGTGGACAACACGTAGGTCAAACCCACGCTAGTTTAAAAATTGCATCACCTCCTTATAGGCTTGACCTACGCAAAAAAGACACCAATGAGTCGCTCTCACCCGCCAATATTTTTACATTGAGCACATTAGCTTCGAAATTTCCATTAACGCTAAGCCCACAATTGTTACATTGTTGCATCCGTTTTTTATGGTTAGCGTCCGTTTTTGGCTCATTCTAATAAACATATTTTTTGTAGTGTCCTAAAAGATTCAACATTTGGTCAAAGGCTACTATAGTATTAATGTCAATGTTAAGTGGTGTCTTCTCATCCACCTACGCATGTGAGTGTCAAAAATCTCAATCTTATAACTCCTCTACAAATTTTGTGGAGATCGTGTCAGAAGTAGATGGAGTCTGATCATTAGTCATATTCCTATTTATAAATAAAAATAGCAAATGTTATAACAACATTAAACAAAACAATACATAGATTATGAAATTAAGAAAAAAATGGTTATTTATATATTCCCTATCATGGTTTATCCAAGTGGTGTGCACATCATCCACATCATCATCACTAATCATTTTGTAAATGAATAAATGTCACAAATATCTAAATTAAACTCTTTTTATGAACAATTTTTTTTTCATGAAAAACAAAAAGCTATTTTTTGGATGATGAGTCTTAAACATGAAATACTTGTGAAACTTGATATTCCATGATAAATGCTTCACTATGATATTCTATCTTTCAAAAGTCAACAACATTATTCCTAATTCATCGATTTTCATAGCAATTTTATTATCAACTCGCTTGCACTTGTTTAATAACCTAAATTATATATCTAAATTTTTTAAATAATAAAATTACGAACATAATTAAATTTTTAAGATAACTAAATATCTACACATAAAACTATAAATAAAAGTTCTAAAGATTAATCAAATATATTAACCGTAACATGTAAATATATATATATATATATATATATATATCAATTGTTGATATAGAAATTTTGAATTTTAAATATGTAATGTTTCTAACACAACATGTCATGTTGATGATAATGCAAGTGGTGACAATGTTGATATTCTGCTTTATCTTTTGTTTAGGTTGTAACTAATGATTTAAATGTGTTGTAAGTGGTTTCTTTATCATTGATTTTGTTTTAGTTAACTAGGTAATTCATTTAGAAGTGTTTTGTTTTAGTTAACTAGGTAATTATCCTTGATTTTGTTTTAGTTAACCAGGCAATTAGAAGTGTTTTAGTTTGTTTGAAATGATAAGTTATGTTTTAATGGATTAAAAAATATATTTTGATATATTAAAATATTTTTAGATTTGTTGGATTTGTAAGGATATTTTAAATTATTAAAATTATGAATTAATCGATTAAAATTATTAAATAATTCATAATTTGATGGTCTCATTGTTTTAATTGATTAAAAAATTTAATTGATTAAAATGACATTTTAATATATTAAAATAATTTAAAATTGATTTTAATTTGTTAAAAACTCATTTTAATGGATTAAATATTTGGAGTTGGACATTAACTTCTATTTTAATGGATTAAAACATATTTTAATCTATTAAAATTGATAACTTTATATAAGAGTTATTTTAATCAATCTTTTAATCAAATCAAATTAATTTTGAAAAAGTTCTTAATAATTTCTAAATATTGAGATAAGTTCTACAAGCTAGAAAAATATTTATTGGAGTTAATTTTCTTATTTTCTTGAGGAATTTATATAAAATTTGAAAATATAATGGATTGATTTAATTATTGCGAGTGAATCCGTATAAATATTGACGTTATTTTTTTCTCATTTATTTTGTATTGATATATAGTTTATTATTCATATTCTCATAACTTAAATAATCATAAATATTGTATTTCAAATATTTGTAAAACTTATCTTACAACTCTTCTTATCAAGGATGAGTTGGAGTTGTCTGAGGTGGATGTCTAAATTGTGTGAATAAATTGACTTCTTCTAGAAGAGTTGCCGAGTTTTATGATTGAAAATCGAACGGTAATCCAACTGGAAGAAATTCTCTAACACTCAAGTCAATTAGGGATATAAGATAATTGAGTTTTTTTTATCAGCAAAAAGCAATGAAATTAAAAGGTATCACTTCAGGGGTGATCCAACCTTATACAGTAAAATGATGTTCACAAATTACCTTTCTAACTACAAATCAGCCAACAAAACCTTCTACAGTCAAACCCATCTCTATCAAAATAACAAAGAATAACAAGGATCAATCCTCATATCAAAACTAAATTGAATGCATACAAACCAAAGGTTCAAGACACCAATCAGAGAATGAGAAATTAGCTGACGGTACCTTTGAAG
>Ga0123342_1007417_pt1 | contig 14489 bp, 9 predicted proteins | sample Turbeawhitnodule_FD_89960 | JGI IMG/M metagenome (GOLD analysis project Ga0123342, IMG submission 89960) | Root nodule microbial communities of legume samples collected from Mexico - Turtle bean Mexico white nodule | ecosystem: Host-associated > Plants > Roots > Nodule | place: Mexico: Nepantla...
CCATACTCTTCATGCACCTTCAAGGTCACCACAACTCCTAGGAGGACCTTGCCCATTTCATCCATAAGCTTCCGCACCATATTACCAAACATCCAAGAAGAGCTCCTTGAGAATGCCATCAAAGTCTGGGTTTATCCCAGGCATGTCCGCGGATGTCCATGCGAAAGCATCCATGTTCTCTGATATCACATTGGATATCTTATTTTTGAGCTTTTTTCCCAATGAGGTGCCAAGCTTAATTTTCTTCCCTTTTATCTCCCTTTCCTGAACCTCTCTAACAGGTCCAGATCACCTGTCATTGACAACTTCTACCTCCACAAGCCATTATGGCTCTCCTGCCTTAACAGTGATTGTGTAAGTCTCTCTTCTATTCTTCAAGCTACTCTCGTAGTATCTTTTGCACTGTCTTCTGATCGGACTTTATGGTAACCACTGCTCCCTCAGGAGAATGCAACTTCATCTTCATATGGGTCGTTGAGGCTATCGCACCCAACCTGTTCAGGGAAGGTTGCCCTAAAAGCAAATTGTAAGCAGATGACGCGTTAACAACGATGTACCTTACGGTAATCGTCATGGCCGCGATGTTGTCATAGAAGGTCGTCCTAAGCTTAAGATACCCTCGTACTTCTACTTGATCTCCCGTAAAATCGACCAAACACCTCTCGTATGGCCTCAACTGGTTGGGGGACAACTGCAAATTGGTGAACATTCCACAAAATATTACGTCAACCAAGCTCCCTTGATCGATCAAGACTCTGTGCACCTTCCTTCCTACACGACAAATATCACCACCAGATCATCCTCGTGAGGAACCACGTTCTCCAGGTCGGAAATCGTGAAGCAAAGAATGGGCTTCAGAGGGTGATTAGGTCTCCTCGTATCCAAGGACACCACCGCTCGCACATATTGTTTACGTTTGGAGGCAGAGCTTTCTCCTCCGGAAAATCCTCCCGAGATGGTGTTCAGCTCTCCATGGACTAGTGTCTCATGTGCTTGGTCCCTGACAACAATCTCTCCTTTTGGCTCTTCCTAGTTAGCCTCGAGATACTCCTTCAGGAACCCTTCCTTCACAGGCTATCCAGTTGGTGACCCAAGGCTATGCATCCTTCAGCGTTGTGCCCAAATGCTTTGTGGAACTCGCACCAGGCATCTGTCCACGATCCCAAGTTCTGATCTGTCTTTTGGGGAAACTTTAGCTTGTCTGCTACCCCTGGCATACTCAAGAATTCTTTATAGGATACTCAGAACTTGGGCCATGCTTTTGACTCTTCCCTGGCCTTCATATTGGGCTCATCTTTCCTGACTAAGTATGGTACATACCTCGAGCCCGTTCTCTTCTCGGTGGAGGTTTCGTTGACCCGCAGGGATCGAGCTTGGCTGCTCTCCTTAGGCCTAGGTTGCCTTGAGATTTGTTGTTCTTCCTGAGCACGACCTCTTTCGCTTCAATGTGGGCGACAACTCGCTCACTACCTCGAAAAAGGTCTCCAGTGGATTCCTAATTAACGAATCCCTGAATGGTTCCACCGTAATGCCCCTTTCAAAAGTGGCGATCATCATCTCTTCATCATGCGTTTGAAGTCTTACCGTAACCGTGCAAAACCTGTTTAGATAATCTTTCAGCGACTCTCCCTCCCTTTACCTCACGCTGAAAAGGTCGTACAACCTCAGGGATTTGACCTTCTTGACCGAGAACTATTCTCTAAACATCCTGCAGAACTAAGAGAAATAGGTGATGTGACCATCCAGGATCCCACTGAACCACTGTAGGATTGTACCTGTAAAAGTGCCTATGAACATCTTACATCAGATGGCATCCGTTCCTCCAGAGATAATCATCTGAGCGTTGAATGCCATAAGATGATTTTCAGGGTCTTCTATCCCCGTGAAAAAGGCGATCTTGGGTGTGATGTAATGAGGTGGCATAGGCTCATCCATAATCTTCTGCGAGAATGGCTTGGGACAATCCATCGATGGCAAGTTCAGAGATCGTTCCCTGGGGGAACGTGGGTCACGTCGTTGCAAGTTTCTCTGTAATTCCTCATTGGTTTTGCGCAACTCCTCACTGGTTTGCGCGTGCTCCAACATACCTACTCGGGAGGCCTCAATTTCTGCCATCAGGCAATCTTGTAGAAGCTTTTGCTCAGCTCGGGCTTCCGCTCGTAGCCTTTTCTACTAAGCCCTGACTTCTTCTTGGATCCGTTCTTGCTCTCGTCTATGCTCCTCGTTGGCCTCTTGGAGGGCCCTCATGGCATCCATGAGTTGTTGTAAGGCGGGGGCATCGCTTCCTTCAGATCCCAACGATCCTTGCCTTGTGTTTCTCAGCATGTTGGAAGGTTCAATCGCGAATATGGATGGGATCAGGTTTTATCGAGCCCCATAGTGGGCGCCAAATGTTCTTGCCGATTGACCACAAACGGATTAAATGGGCGAGCTTCACTTCTGACTTGTCTCCAATTGGTGCTCTGATATGCTGCTCCACTGGGACAAAGGGGGTTATACCTATTGATCACACTTTGATGATCAAGTCAATGAGAGCATACAAAATAAATATTCAATTTCAATCTCAAGTATTCATAAACAACATACAAAATAAATGTCATTGTTGTCATTTAGAGTGTTTTAAATGTGTTTTGACACGGTCGGTCGGTCATCGAGACCGAGTGACTAACTCGTTTGGTACTGAACAATACATCTACAATTTAAGAAATTATACAACTAATGTGTTAAAGTGAAAATGAAACATATAATCAGAATTCATGAAATTATAGAATAAATAATTAAAAGTACATAATTCATCTGTCAACAATTTTTTTTTTTATCTTTTCTTTTCTTTTCATTTGATTATGTTCTTCTTTTTCTTTATACTTTATAAATGATATAGACTTATACTAGTTATTATATTTTATCTCTTTCTAAAAATAAATATAATTATAAAATATAAATGATTAAGTACAAAGTTTGTTATTATGTATAAATGCATAAATATAGAGGATAAGGAATCAATCTCTATTTGTAAGCTTTCAGTTATAACTGGTTAAAATATGCAAAAATAAGTTTGAAATTTATAATTTAGTTAGTTATAACTAAACCAGTTATCTTGTATTGTTCAAATTGTAGGTAATTATCTCCACATATGTTGAAAGAAGATATATCTCCAAATATCTCAAGTTAAGATCTGAATAAGATGTTAGTATTTAGGCTTATTATGAGAAAAGTGCAATTATTCTCTTTGAAATTAGGTTTATCAATGTTGCTTTACAAAAATATGCACTGAAGTTTGTTATTAACATCATAATATATAATATACAATTATTTAATTGTAATTATTACTTTATTGTGGACCTTATAATATATTTAAATAAATAATAAAATATTAATATAATTATATTTAAGTTAATATATAACCAAGGCTTATTGTTAAATAAAATAAGATAATTAAGTATTACTTTATTAAAAAGATATAAAAATGTAACCTCATTTATTTAAATAAAAAATTATAAATTTATTTAAAATATTAAAAATATATAAATGTTATTAAAGATTATGAAAATTAAATATTTATTTTAAGAATATAAAAATTTGAGTAACATTTAATATGATTTATAATGAGGTAATTAGATTTTTTAAATTAAATTATAAAAAAACCATGTTTTTTTTAAAAGTAAAATTGAAGATAAATTTATGTTATTTTAGGTTTTATAGATGGATCTATGACATATGTAACCATATGATTGAATCTCTCATCAACATTACTCAAATACTCATGTTTGTGAATATCTAAAACCAAAACAATTATTTTCTTGAGATATATAATTTGAATAATAATAATAATATTAATGAAATCTTTAATCATTCAATGGACTTGACTTCAATGAACTTCACTTCGATGCACTTGACCTCGTTTCAGTTTATTTCTACATTAATAATAATTATATAATAGCTTTAAAATTTTGTTGAATTACCTATCTCTATTTTTAGGACTTTAAAATCTTGACTCATGTATATAGGTATTCTATACATTACGTATGAAGTATTTTATTCTATGTTTATCCTGCTATAATGATAGATATAACGTTGGGGATAATATAATTAAAATATATTTATTGAATACAAATTATTTATTTGTACAAAATTCAATAATTATCAATAAATAAACCCAATATTGTTTGATAAATATAAATTTTAAACTAATAATATAATTTTTTTATAAATTTAAAAAATATGAAATCTAAATTAAAATTAAAAATTACGAATGTTAAAATATAAAAATAGATTCAACTATATTATTTACCCATTCTTTTTATTTCTACTCTATCGTTTTCGCTTGTTTTAATAAGGTTCTTTCACATATATTCAAAATATTAACAAATATATTCCTTTTTTAAAACAATTTTAATGAAATAATCTCATTGTTTCAATAAACCTATTAGACTGAGATAGAGAGACAATATTAATTAGTTTGAAGATAGATTTGGGAGAAAAAAAGTTTCATCGAAATGCAACAACACTAATTAGCTTTAATATTTTTAGATGACTGAAATTGCCGTTATTGTGTGATAGATGGAGTATAAATCAATACATGGAAAAGAATTCAAAAAGATATAATTATTTCAATGATAAAAAAATATAATTTAAAAATGATGTAAAATATTTTATCATATAATATATTAATTAAATTGAAGTGTGTATGAATTAGAAAAGATAAATATTTAAAATTTCGACGTTATTAGGAAGATGCAAAATAATTTATTTAAATAGAATTCAATAATATCAATATGTGTTAAATCATAACAAATAATTCCAAAAATATTTAATAAAAAGATACTTGCACTTTGGTAGGAAAAACATGTGCATTAAATGGAGTCACACATGGAGACATACTATAGAATTGTAGATTAAACAAAGTCAACATTAGGGTACTATATCAGGATAATCTAAATTAAAGTGTGTTGCACTATGAACTATTGAAATAAAATACTTTGTAGTGAATTTCTAAGAAAAAAAGTATATTTTTTGTATTATGAACTTCTAAAACATTAAAGAGTTTTTTCATTTTAGTTTTAGTTTATAAAGAAACTACTTTTAATTTTTCTTATATATTTTTTTCTCAGTTTTTATTTTTATAAAAACACGCATACAATCTTCTTTATTTCTAAACACAAACTTTTACATAAGCTTTTATCACGTTAATTAATGAGATGAAACTTCCAATTCAAAGTAACGTAAGAAGATCCACCAAAATTTCCTTGAATCTTCGGCTAATTTACTTAAGAAAATGTTGAGTTTCACAATTTTCCAAAACGTAGATGGAATAAAAAAAAAGGCAAGTTCTCTCTTTACCTCTATATATTCTTCTCCATCTCTATAATTTTTTTAAAAATATGTTTGATGTTGTTTATTTTTAAATATTAAAAAAATTAAATAAGAATATTAAGTTATTTAAGATAATTTGTGTCATAAAAATATAAGTTAACAATGATTAAATTATTTTCTTTCAATAATGACAAAAAATGGAATCAAATAAAAAAATATAATTAAAAAATATGTTTATTTTAATTATTAGTTTAAGCGAAAACAACATTTTTTTTAAAAAAATTTTAGTCATTCTTTAAGAAGCCACAAAACCCAGAAAATCAAATCAACTAGGTGCAATAATGGAGTACAAAAGTAAAAAAAAATTATTTCCCAATTTAAAAACATTTTATACAACAAATGTTCTCGTCAACACTCTTACCCACACTCAAATCATAAAGTTACTCTCTCAAACGATGCAACTAAAGAATGATAAAAGTGTTGCGACTGGGTATGGAATTGCGTGAGTGTGAATGGGGTTATTTATAAAGAGAATATTATACTTTTATTTATAGTTATTTAAATTTTTTAAAAAGATTAAAATTAATTTTTCATAATAATAAATATGGAGATGAGGGGAAGGTATGGAGGTGGATAAAAATTTGATTGAGAGAGATTGGTTTTTCTCTTGATTTTGGCCTAGTGAGTCCATGGAAGAGGCCCATTGAACTTTTAAAATCACAGGGAAATAGATTTTGTTTAAATGGACAATTTAAATAAACGAAGGCAAACACGTCCTAAGACGACGAATGAGAACTCAAATGTGCAATGTTTTATATTATAATTTGTATCCAGAAATAAAAATAAATAAAATATAGTAAAACAAAAAAGAATAAGAAAAATTTAACTAATAATAGAAAGGGTCTCTTTGGTAAAAGTTTTAAAAAATATTCATATTTTAAGTATAATTAAATTTTTTATTATAATAGAACTTCAATACAATAAATAATATTTAACTATTTTATTTTTATATACTAAAATAAATCATATAAATAATATATATAATTATAAGAGAGTATAATAAAAAAATTGAATATATTGCGTGTGCTTCTATTAGTATTAATAATTTTTTTACTTAATTATTTTTTTTTATATAATTTTTTATTTTTGTTATTAATTTGCTACTTTTGACACATTATCTGTAACCAAATATTTCAGGTTTATTCTTTCATCGTATTTCTATAATATTTTCAAATGGTATAAATATTTTGTGATGAATTTTAATTAAAAAAAAAATATTTACTTAAAATGATAATTTTAATCATAGAAAATAACACCCGGTATTCGATTAAACTTTAAACAAATAAAATTATCTTATGTTAGTATCTAAGATCTAGGCTTTATCTAAAGATAAATTTTAAGTAAATAAAAATAAAAAATAAAAAAATTTATAAGTAAAATGTTTGTTTATATTTTTTTTGTTTTATTTAGATTTTTTATTTTTATATTTAGATTCTTTGAACTCTTTATGCTTGAAAAAGATTTGACTCTTTGTACTGTCAAATTGTTAATAATGAGTAAGATATTATAGTCAATTTGTGGATTACTTACGAGTTTTCTTGGATTTTCTCAAAATGTGAGAGAAAACTTTGGGGTAGTAAGCATGTTACATCCAGGTAAAAAAAGAGTTAATATTTACATTGAATAGATGTATTGATTGTTTAGATGGGTTAAAAGAAACATGGAAACGAACGCATAAGCGGGGAAGAAACAAATTTAATTCTAGGTATCTCACTTAAGTGGTGTAATATCACTTAAGGGAGGAAGTCTATGCTCAGTTGTGTGGATTACTCGTTGTGAGTATGTGATCCTTTGTGATGTGTAGCATATATGTATGACGTGATACACACACAATATGATATCTTTATGACATACGACCATCTAGTATCATACCTTAGGTGGCAATATTAAGCATGTTAGTTCATTAACTAAAAGAGATATTTTGACTTCACTAGTCATATGATAACATAAAATAAGGCATTAGGTTGTGAGAAGCCGAATAAGGTTTATTGATTAGGCTTGGAGTTAGTGTATAAACTATCATATTTGGATGATTAGTATTAGTCTCTAATAGATCATGTTTAATACTTGTGAGTTTTTCGAAATACATCATATGATAGTTACACTTCATATTGGAGATGTGACTGAATGTTTTTTCAGTATTTCAATTTATATTATTTATTAGAAATGTTATGAGGAATTCCTTCAACTTGGTCAAAATGTGCTAATGTAACTAACATTATATGTTGATGAACATGTTGTTAAGTTATGAAGTGTATATATGTATTACATGTTTGATGTTTTAAATTAAATTAACCCACCCTTGCATGTATATTTGATGATTAGTAAAAGAGTAATGATATATAAAAACAAAAACTAAATAAAATAAATACACTAAACAAAATTAAAATAAATACACTAAAAAAATATATACTAACCAAAATTAAAAAAATAATAATAAAAAAACTTTAATAAATATTCACATCTAAAAAAACATAAAATTTAAAAATATTCACAAAATTCAGCAAATTATACTTTCAAATTTTAAACAAAACTGTTTTCCAACAACGACGCAAAAAACTTGGTGACTCTTTAACAATAAGTGTATCGAGTTATACATAATAATTTGTCCCTAAGAACGGATATCGAATTCACAAGGAACAATTATGGAAAATCCTAATAACAGAATTCACTAAGTATAATAATATGTACAATAATTTGATTTGAAATATATTTACATAAGTTTGCATAAAAAATAAATAAAAGCAAAGTAAATGAGTAAAATAATTCAATTAAATAAATTGGGAATGTGATTAATCCTTCTCACTCGTGTGTAACATTCCATCTTGATTGAAATTAATGCACATATAAAAATCATTCATATTGATTCCTCACATACAAAATTATTAAGAGAATCTTCTAAATATCGTTTCTTCGCATATTTATAAAAATCCTTATCATTATGAACAGATGTTATAAAAAATTTAACATTTCAAATATATTCCTAACATTCAAATATGTTAAGCATTATCATTTAGGCCAGATGCTTAGAAACACTTTACAGTCAAATCTAAGGATTAAAATCATGAATAGTTTTAGGCTTTGAGATTAAAACGATAATAGAAATCATCATAAATATTAAAGATAAATATCACCTCAATGTAAACGAGTTTGAATAGATTATTCCCAATTCCAAAGAAAAGAATTAGCCACTCATGGTGGCTATTACAAGCATGGACAACAAAGAAAAGAAGATTTGGAGCGTTTCTCCTTAACGACTGTCTCTTTTGGGGTTTCCTTCCTTTGATTCCTCCCAATGATGTATAGGGTTATGCCTCACACCTTTTATTTAACCTAATGAGGCTTGGTCTAAGTGAAATCTCCCTTAAGCGAGATATTGCTTGCTTAAGCGAGTTTTACCATAAAAAGCCCAACTTCACTAGAGAGAACTCACTTAAGCGAGCCTTGGACGAGTTTTGGATGAGTTCCTCTGGAGTGATCTTACTTAAGCGAGTTTGGGAAAATTATCAATGTTCCAAATTTGTCTTTTCATCTTGTCTTTCACTTGTCCATTCTCCTTTAGCCCTTTTACCTCTATTTTCCCCTAGTTTCCTAAAATTAACATAAATTTGGAAATAAATTGTTCATATTCATCTTATAATCCAAAAATATGTAAAAAGGTTAAAATTTCTAAATTAAAGGTTAAATTTTAACTATTTAATCAAATAAAGTCCAAAAGTGCCTATCTTTTTGTATGAAATATTACTAAATTATGGCCTTTATCAATGACACAAAGTCTTTTGTCTAAGCAAAGACTCTCAAGATCTAGGATTGAGATTCCAAGACCCCACTGTCAAGACTCTTCTCATGTCTTCAAGGGAAGGAAAAACAAATTCATAAAACCCTTTTCCTAGAGAAATAACTTTCCAAGATCCCAGGCTAGATTCAACCTTTTGCACACATCCATATGAGTAAGAGGTTTGTCACTTTCGGATGGTACTATTTTCCATGTTGGTGATTTTTACAATCTTCAAGACCCATGAGATACACATCTTTATCAATCTGAATAGGTATCAAATCTCCTTTAATGAAAGGAGAATACAACTTTGAAAGAGGGATATCCCTAGCGTTATTCAAGACTTGTGCAAAAAGTCTTCTTTAGTGCTTGAGACACATAAGATGATTTGGATTTTAAAAAGAAACCTTGGCCCTTGAGACACCCCTAAGGAATTTTAAAACCGTAAGGAAAAAAATGCTAACCTTCGACCAATAAGAACAGTGACACACAAGATGTTGATTAGAGAACCAACACTGCAATCCATACTCCAACGAGAAACCCAATACATGTTGATTATAACCCTAGCCGTCAGTTGCCAATTACCCACCTCCAAGAATCGTAAGAGGACAGAACCTTGTCGCCAACCACTGAATACTCCAATCATGATTTAAATATAAATTTAACATATTTTTTTTACTCTTTTAAAAAAATTAAAAATATTTTAATAGCTTTTGAATGAAGATGAAACATAATAAACTAGAAATGTCTAATGTAATAATACATGACTTAGAAAGATGATTTTTTTTTTTCAAAATGATACAACTTTATTCATAGTAAATTAAATGCATATGATATTCTTCATTATTAATATTATTTCTCTTAACCAAGTAGTTGAAGTTAAGAATAAAATGATAAATCATGTTAAAAGGAGAATTCTCATACCATATACTAGTACTTGCTTTATTCAATAAATATTCTCAATCAATAATTATTCTCTATCAATAATAAAAGCTTCGTATTTTCCATGTAAATAAATACTACAATTACTATAAATAAAAAAAACTAACAAGCAACATGTACTTGCAATTTAGTTTGGTTTCATCTCGCATAGTATTGCTTAACTCATAGTGCATTTAAAAAGAAAGTCTGTTGCACCAGAGCGCTCAAAGCTTAGCACTCAGTGGTCGGATGAGAAAGAGCGTAGCATGGACCCATGATGTTGATACATGAGTTGGTACCCTGGTGGTTATTCTGTTATTATTTTATGCACTCTTTAAAGGAAAGATTTTGTTCTGTTGTAGCACCGTGAAAGTGTGCCATTGAACAAAATATTTTCCAATTGAGTATGCTTTCAGTTGAGATTAAATTCTCGTGATAGAAAGTTGTTGCAAGAGGTAAGCTATAAAGGGGGCTTGAGAACCAAAGTTAAGGTACGCTATTTCTAAGACTAAAACTTATTACTTCTTAAATTCTTATAAGCCCTATACTGACTTGATCGTTGGAGTGCAATCAACTGGTAGGGCCCCCTCTTTTTCAACGGAGCAACGTTCCAGAGTGGCAAGAGATAGGGCGGACTCGTGAAGAAACAGACGGAGCTAGAGCTTGTCATCAAAGTCAACCGGTGAGCAAGTCAACTGGCAGGAACATTTGACGCCCACCATGGGGCCGGATAAAACTAGATCCCACCCACAGTCATGCTCGAGTTCCTAGACATGATGAGGAATACAAGGCAAGGTCCATTAGGATATGAAGGGAATGACAACCCCACCATACACAACTTATGGAAATTGTGAGTGCTCTCCAGGAGGCAATGGCGACATCCAAGGTTGAGCAGCAGAGACTCATGGCGGAAGTCCGAGCTGAACAGCTGCTTGGGCAAGACCAGCTGATGGAGGAAATAAACACGTCTCGAGCAAGCAATGATGAGTTACATAGGACCAATGAGGAATTGTGTAGGAGTCTACAATAGATTGACGAACGTTCCGCTGGAGAGCAAGGCTCGACTACTCAATTAAGGGCTCACCCCAGACGCTAGTCTCTTTTGATCTTTTTGGCATAAAGCAAAGACAGGGAGAGTCGTGGAAGGATTTTCTGAACAGATTTGGGGCGTTCACAATGAAACTCCAGAGCCAAGATGAGGCCTTGATGGTCCACACCTTTGGGTAGGGGTCATGTCAGGGCCGTTCAGCGACTCATTGATCAGAAATCAAGCAAGAACGTTTAGGGAGATACAACGACAAGTTTTCGCCCACATCGCCACAAAAGAGGTCATATCAGTAAAGCGCAACAACATGCACCCAACGCCAGCCAAGTCCAAAGAGGGTAGTTGAGCTCAGCCTCTAAGGGTTCATGAAGTCGTGACCGAGAAGTGGTTAGACGCCCGACGAGCACTTTACGCGCCCAGGAAGAACCAATCCAGGACAAAGGCGAAGGATGAGCTGCCCTTCCGGCCAAAGTTCTATATGACTTACAAGGAGCTGTTGGGTATGCCCAGAATGACGAATAAGTTGAGATTCCCCCCGAAATCGGATAGGAACTTGGGGTTGCGCAAGGAGATCTGGTGCAAGTTCCATAAAGGTTTCAGGCATGATGTGGAGCACTTTATAGCCCTAGGCTACCAGTTAGCGAGTTTGATAAAAGATGGATTTCTGAAGGATTACATGGAAGGCACCCCGGAGGGGTTGAAGGAAGAGGTCCCTTTAGCGAACTAGGGGCATGAGGTGCCGCACGAGCATGACCTAGTGGTAATCTATGTTGTTATTGTGGGGAGAACAGTACATCGAGTTCTCATCGACCAGGGGAGCTCATTTGATGCAATGTTTTGGGTAATGTTTAATAACCTGTAGTTGTCACCTGACCAGCTGAGACCGTATGACGGCTGTTTGTTTGGCTTCGCTGGAGACCAGGTGGAGGTGCGGGGGCCCGTGGAGCTAAGGACGACCTTCTCAACGACGTCTTATCCTTCATGATCAGTATCAAGTATTTAGTGGTCAATGCTGTTTTGGCCTATAATTTTCTTTTGGACAGGCCCTCCTTGAACAGGTTAGGCGCAGTGGCCTCAATGAGGCACGTGAAGATGAAGTTGCCCTCCCTCGAGGGATGGGTGATCTTCATCAAGTCTGACTAGAAGGCGGCGAGAAAGTGCTATGAGAATAGTCTAAAAAACAGAAGGGGAGAGTGTATGCTCGCCACCCAAGTAGAAGCCACCAACGAGAGGCAACCTGGGCCTGCTGGTGAGGTTCAAGAAAAGGAGATTGAAGGGAAGAAGTTCAAGCTTGGATCCTCGCTAGGCCAAGAGATGCAAGATCAAATCGCTGAAGTGATAGCGAGGCACATAAATGCTTTCGCATGGTCTTCTGCAGACATGCCCAACATAGATCTTGACTTCTTGTGTCATAGACTCACTATGGATGAGAAGGTCAGGCTAGTGATACAGAGGAGGAGGAAGTTTAATGGGGAGAGACGACTAGTCATCAAAGAGGAAACCCATAAGCTCTTGAAAGTTGGCCACAAAAGGGAGATCTAATACCCTGAGTTGTTGGAAAACGTGGTATTGGAGAAAAAGGCAAAAGGAAGGTGGAGAATGTGTTTCAACTTTACAGACCTGAATAAGGCCTGTCCTAAGGATTCGTATCCACTGCCCAAGATTAATTCCTTGGTGGGCAGCGCTTCAGGTTGCCGACTCCTCAGCTTCATAGACATATTATCGGAGTACAACCAAATCCGCATGCACCTTCATGATGAGTGAAAAATCGCGTTCATGACGGAACTTTCCAGCTATTGTTATAAAGTCGTGCCTTTTGGGTTGAAGAACGCCGACGCCACCTATCAGAGGTTGATGGATAGAATTCTCTCCCCCATGATTGGACAAACTGTACAAGCATATGTGGACGACATGGTCGTCACCTCGAAAGAAAGGGATCAACACGTCGTTGATCTGGAAGAGCTATTCACTACGATTGCTAAGTATGATCTAAAGTTGAACCTAGAGAAGTGTGTGTTTGGGGTAGAAGCAGGGAAGTTACTGGGTTCCTGCTCACTGAACGAGGGATAAAAGCGAACCCAGACAAGTGTGCAACAATTATAGGGATGAGGAGCCCTGCCACTGTGAAGAAAGTGCAACAACTGACTAGGCGGATGACCGCCCTGTCCTGGTTCCTATCAGTAGGAGAAGATAAGGGGTACCCTTACTTCTAGTGTTTAAAAGAAAACAACCGCTTCACATGGACTCCCGAGTGTGAAGAGGCGTTCCTCAAAATGAAGGAGTACCTGGCCAACCTGCCTATCCTTTGTAAGCCACTACCAGGTACTCCCCTTCGTCTCTATTTTGTTGTTACAGATCGGGCAATCAACTCGGCCATTGTGCAAGAGCAGGATCAGGCTCAGAGGCCCATATACTTCGTGAGCAAGGTACTACAAGGACCAGAGGTACGATATTAGGCCATCAAAAAGGTAGCCTTGGCAGTGGTATTTGCAGCTCGACGCCTCCGTCACTATTTTTAGAGTTTCACTATGATTGTAATGACCGATATTCCTATCCGCAAGGTTCTCCATAAGCCTGATGTGACATGTCAGATGGTGCGCTGGGCAGCCGAGTTATCTGAGTTCGATGTGCAGTACGAGCCTAGGGGGCCTGATGGCATTGAGCTATTTTCTTTTGTGATTTTTGGGTGGTTTGCGGAAGCTTAGTGGTTTGTTGATGGATCAAGGCCCTCCTAGGAGGTGTGACTGCCTTGGAGGTGCATGAGAGTAGGGAAATTGAGGGAGGTTCGGCCAGCCCCGTTTGGTAGGTGAAAGGATTGAAGATTAAGACCTAAATCTTAGGCAAGGGAGTAAAGTATGGCTCAAGTTTGGCAGCATAACAATACTCAATTTAATATTGAAATACATGAGGTTGGCTCCTCCTTTTATAGGCTAAGGAGGACCTGAAATGATGACCTAATGATGAGCAAATGCAAGCCAAATGAAATGCAAAAGAGTAGCACATGGAGGCACATGGCACATGGCACATGGGTTCACATGGCCTCCTAACTTGCAGATGGACGTCCTAGATTAGTGGAGAACTTCTAGAAACCGTAGCTAATCTAGGTTAACTCCTCCTTAATCCTAATTTGCAGAATCTAAACAAAGGTTCATAAGGCTATGCTATTTACACCACAAATAAGACTAAGCTACACTTTGTTGGGCCTTCTTGGGCGTCACCCTTCTTGGGCGTCAACTCTCTTAGACGCTTCTTGTGTGGCCTAGACGCTTCTTGTGGGTGCCCTCTATGCAAGGTTGGTCCTAGACGCTCTCTTGGTTGCCTTTCATGCAAGGTTGGTCCTAGACGCTCTTTTGGGTGTTGGGGCCTCTTCCATCA
>Ga0123342_1007418_pt1 | contig 14488 bp, 7 predicted proteins | sample Turbeawhitnodule_FD_89960 | JGI IMG/M metagenome (GOLD analysis project Ga0123342, IMG submission 89960) | Root nodule microbial communities of legume samples collected from Mexico - Turtle bean Mexico white nodule | ecosystem: Host-associated > Plants > Roots > Nodule | place: Mexico: Nepantla...
AAAAATTTTTTATATATATATATATATATATATATATATATATATATATATATATATATATATATATATATATATATATATATTAATAATGAGAACTAAATTATACGAATGAGTGTCAACGTCAATAGAAAAGTTATGTGGAAAAATACATAGGTGTTAATATGGGACACGCATAAATACATAAATAAAATTAATTAAAAATCAATTAAGTATAAAAAATTAATTAGCGTGAGATAAACAGAAAAATTAAAGTGGAGTGACACAGACTCGTGATATGACACAAACTCATTAGCAAGTAATATAAATAGATAGAATGTTTAGTTCAGTTTTTTAGTTTTTATTATGTGTTAATTAAGACAAAATACTGACTTAAACTTTGAAGTGTTCTGGTAGATACCACGTCACATACTGATGGGTCGAGAAGAATTTCCATAAACACAAGTGATTGAGAGAAAAAACATTAACGAAAAAACGAAGAGACTAGAAAGATGAAGGTAAATATAAAAAAAATTATTTTTCATATATATTTTGTACGAGTACATCTTCTAAAGAAAAAAAAAATATAACTCTTAATTCTCTTAACTTGAAATATTAATTCGATAGTATAATATTTTTTATACATGAACTTTTAATGTTTCTTGTGAAAAAGAATAATTCTTTTATATATGAAGAATGTTTGAAATATAATAATTTGAATAGTTATGTTTTTTTTTTTTTTATAACACTCTAACTAATTTAAATGTTCTTATTTTTTAAAAATAATTTTGTATGAAAGTTCTTTTTAGGAACATAAAAAAATCTTATATATTATATTTTCTTATAACCACTTTTTATACATGACTTATTTATCATAAATTGTTTCTTTGTAATTACATCTTTCAAAATTTTAGTTTTAGTTTAATAATTTCAAAAATTTTAAAGATTCAAGGGCCTTTCTTAAATATGTGTAATTTTTTTATAACTTAAATTATATATTCATTTTTACTGTATTAATGACCATGATAATATATATAAATTTTAAGTGTATTATTTTGACTTATTGGAAATTATTGGTTGGATGGATATCATAGTTTCTATGAATATGATGTACATTAAAATTTTGAATTAACTCTATCGTAGTTTTGTGTTGTTTATTAAATATTACTAATTGTTATGTTTTTTTTTCTAGGATTTATAATAAGTTAAAGCGTTACATATTAATTTTTTAGAATTGATTTAACTTTAATGGATTAATTTGAATTTTTATTTTATTTTTAGCATTCATTTAATTATTGATATGAAATTTTATAAAATATATATTCAACTATAGTATGATTTGTAAGAAAATAATATTTATAAGAGAAAATACCTAAAATATAACTTGTTTATAAAAAAACACCACATTATTCATTTCTTAGGATAAGATAGAGTCACAATTAATATAAAAAAAAAAAAAACAATACATTGCATATTGACTATGTCTTATAATCAATATCCAAACCACTTAAGTCAATAACATTTACATCAACTTTTGTAATCTAATGTTGATGGTAGTGGATTTGAGATTATTTGAAGAGAAAGTGTAAAAAAAGTGAGATTGTTTGGATTATGTTTAATTACCTTTTTAGTCCTTACATTTATGGTTAATATTCAATTTATTACAATGCTTTTAACAAAAATTTGGTCCCTTTTGTAAATTTCCACCAACGGCTCATGATGTAGCAAGTGTAAATACATTGTTATGCACACATGTCTCCATGTCAAAGCCTCGTCATCACCCTTAATCCTTGCAAGGTATACTGCATATATTAGCATATTCTTTTGACCTCTATAGCTTGCTACATAATTCTACATAAAATCTAAACCAACAAAAGTGAGTGTGCAGGCATAGGCCTTATGAAGTTTCCAATAAAATAGAGTACGGTAGGTAATTGGTAGGCACCAACATACATAAAAGGGTAAATAAGGAGGTGCTCTTTCACAGGCCAACAGCTTGGCCAGCTAGACTTCAAGCTGCAATTTTTAAAGATTTTGTAGAGTTTCATACCTTACATTTAAAAAGAACTAATAAATCTAATGTTGTGGAAGAGATAGTTTTGTTCTCTATGGTGCAAGCATAAGTAACAAGCATGTGGTAACTATGATGCATTATGAAGGATCAAGGATCTAAGAAAGCAGGGGAAGTTATAGAGGAAGAAGTAGGAGTCAAAGCAGAACAAACTCTATAGGAACAAGCGGGAAGAGTAGAGTCATTGACACATAGATGGTAGCATATCCAATCCACATAGAAAAGAGGAACTCTGACATGGAGTTTAAGATATTAAAAGGAAAACGAGTTGCAACAAGGACTAAGGAGAAGAGGAAGGAGGAACTAAGGAGTGAATTAAGCAGTCTAGTATCGTGACATATGAAGCTGATGCAATGCAGTTATGTTGCTCTATGTTATGGCAATGATTCAGTCAATTGGACTTGATATTTGTTATCTGTTTTTGAAAGTGGAGGATCAAGAGGACTGTTGTAGTAAACCCAATTGTTCTCTTTTTTTTCATTTTTGTATCTATTGTTCTTTTAGAGGGCCTAAAAGTGGGTAGTAGGTAACTTTGAATAGGTTGTAGTTCTTCATATGTTTTCTATACTTGTTTGGTGTAGGTTTTTTGTACAAGGATTGAGACATCCCTGAAGTGTTTTTTTATTTAATTTATTTATTGCTGATAAAAAGAAATGACCCTCAAGCTTAAACCATTTTCTTTTCCCTCTCTCTCCCAATCCTAGTCATCTTCCTATCACTGTCACTTTTGCAACAATGGCTTCTTCTTCATCATTTATCATATCATGCATCACAACCAAAAACATTTATCCATAGTCAGGGCCCATTCTCGCTTTGGAAACAAATGGACCACCATAGCCTGATTGCTTCAGAGCAGAACCGACAACGCACACTACAAGAAAATTGTTAAATAAGAACTAATTTTAGAGACCAAAATAATTAGTCACTATATTGACTAAATTAGAGACCATTTTATAAACTAAAAAATTATTGGTATCTAAAGTAATTTTTATTATTAATAAAAATTTACAAAATAGTTTCTAAATTGTTATCTAATTATTAGTTAGCAAAATTTTAGCTACTAAGTACTTATGTTTTGAATTAGTCTCTATTAGTCCTTTAGATACTAATTTAGAATCTAAAATATTAGTAGTTAAAACTTGGTTAGCTAATTTAGATATCAATTTAGAAACTATTTTAGAATATTTTATTAATAATAGAAACCACATTAGATACTAATAATCTTTTAGTCTCTAAATTAGTATCTAATTTAGATAATATAGTGACTAATTAATTTTAGTCTCTAAATTTGGTTACTATTTAATGATTTCTTATAGTGATATTCAAGAACCTAATGTGGACTTTTATGTTTAGTGTGTAAGATTTGAACCTAATGAGACCATATGTGAACCTAATGATTTCTCATGAAGTCCTTTAATTGTTGGATACTACCAAAGTGGTAAATTTGGTGCTCAAAGGTAATTAAACCCAACAAGTCAAATGGGAGTGCCAATGGCCATTTGAAAATGCAACCCTTCTCAGAAAAACCCAACAAAGCTTACTTCTTTCGGCAACGCACAATAGGGTTAACTAAAGCAGGATTTTATGGTTGATTTGAGATGGAAAGTGAAGGTGATATGGGAAAATGAAGAGTGGAGAAAGAGAGTGAAGAACAAAACCCTAGCCATAGGAGAAAAGAGATAAGAGAGTACTTCCTCCCTTCCACAACCACTTACGCCCCACACAACAACAACAACTATGTCGTTCCTCCTCCCTTGGCTCCACCACCACAGTTGCCGCCGTGAAGAAGATAAAACCCTAAACGAGGGTGTCTACATGGACATACCATATGTCCTAATTGCACAATCTACGTTTGCATATCAATTACACTGTGTGTGCCAAATCGTCAGCAGTTAACATCGTTGGTGGAAATTTAATAGAAGGGACCAAATTGTATACTTTTAAAAAATCTTGAGACCAAATTGATATTCTTAAAAAAACATTGATTTTCTTAAAAAAAAACATTGTTTTTCTTAAAAAACACTATAGTAAATTGAATATTGACCCTAAATGTAGACCAAAAAGGTAATTAAACATTTTGATTAAGGTAAATAGAGTGAAAATTGTAGGAAACATTTATGAAAATTTGTAAGTGATGTGATGAGTGTGATTGAAATTGTATTTTTTTAATTGATATAAATGTATGATTACAAATTTGCCATAAACAAGTGAAAAATGAATATGATTTGTTTTTTTGTGTGAATATTACTTGTTTGTAAATATTTTTTTTTATATTGTGTAAGAATATATTTTGAAAAATAAAAAATAATTATTGGAATATATTAATGATTAGGAATAAAACAATTTGTTTGAAAAAAATAAAAATTTAATTGCATAAAAGCAAATTATAATAAGCTCAAGTGAAAATGTTAGGATTATGATTTAGGGTTATGTTTATGATATTTTGTTTAGGTTTAGGGGTATGGTCAAGAGCTAGGGCCACTGTTATTATTTAGGATTTAGAGTTAGCTCACACAAAATACATTGAACATCGATTCTCTTCTAAAAAATAAGGCAACAAGTAAACATCGATTATCTCTGCAAAATTAAGGAAAAATCGATTATGGGCAAACAAACATCGATTATCCCTACAAAATTAAGACAACATCGATAATTGGCAAGAAAACATCAATTATCTTTACAAAATTAAGGGAACATCGATTATTGGAAATAAAATATTGATGTTTCATACAAAAGTAAGCCATAATCGATTACATAATCAAAGTTCATTGTTTTTTTGTCTCAGCACGTCAGTTTCCATAATTAACTCAATCGATTAACCCTCATGTGTAAAGAGTTAGAATTTTATTTTATTTTTCGCAAATAACCAAGGGTACTAATGTAAAATAACATTATCCAACTGACTTTCCTCTCTTTATTTCTTTATTTCTTCATGCAACAATGAGTAACCCATTTTGGACAATCCCTACCTTTCCATGCTTGCTATTCATTAAAAATCACTCGATACAACGTGCATCATCGCAAATTCGTCCAGATGAATAGTATTCACTTTGATCCAAACAAAACAAAACATAAAAGTAAAAAAATCAGAAGATAAATTTTTCTATAAATACATGATCTATTATGTCATTAATTTTTTATTTTATTAATTTTTTTTATAATAAAATAATTAATTAATATAATATTATTAAAATAAAAAAAAAATATTTTTTTCAATCAGTCAATTTCTACATTTTTTTTTCCTCCATTACTTTTTTTTACCCTACCCTAGTCCAAACAGGATCACACATAAAAAAAATTCTTTAGATATTGCCAGCCTGGCAGTGAACATCATTGAATTGCGTTTTGGTTTTTAGTTTGACACATGCTAGTAAAGTAGCAAATTTATCTTTTAGCCATTTATAAACAAGACAAGGTGACAGTTAAGGACCAATACTTATAGGTACTAGATAAGTTGAGACTTTTATTAACCTTTTTCTCATCTTTTTATTGTTAAATTTGTTTTAAGTATGCTTTTTAAATATATTCAAGTATCTAAAGTCTCTTTCTTTGCCTTTTAGTTCTTGCATCTCACCAAATCAATTGTTATCTATGATATGGAATAAGGTAAAAAGGTAATCAATGATTATAGATAGACAATTGAAATATAATGATGATGATAATCTATTAGTAATGAATTTTTTTCAATAAAAACAATTATTATTTAAAATATTTGCATTTTTCTACTATATTTTTTAATAAATTATGAAACCATGAGATCCATATTTTTTTTTAATTCATCCTCATCTTTCTTGTCAAACCAGCTAAGTCCATATATTTCCATGCTGTCAAACCAGTTTTTCATTTACTTTCTTTAAATATTTCATTGATTTAAAACCAATGGATTATTTAGTAATTTTTTTCATTAATATCCATGTTGATTTTAAAAGCTATATGACAGGGTTTTATTTTTCTTACAATTTCATTTTATAATAATAATTATAATTAAATAAATAATAAAATTATCTTTATTATATTTTTCTTCTTCTATCAACCTATCTATATTTTCATTTTTTTTCTTTAGTTAAACAATATAATTTTTACTCATTTTCACCTATTTTTCTTTTTATCTCTTCCTTTTCACTTCTTGTATTTCTCTCCTTTTAAAAGAACAGAAACTAAAGGAAAAAATAGAAAAAAATAAGAAAAACTATAAAAAAATAATAAAAATAGATAATAAAAGAAGAAACGAATATGTAATAGTAGTCCAAAATTTCCATTATACAATCATAAAAATATGAAGTAGGATATAAAAATGCAAAAATTAGAATATAAGAATGAATCCGCCAGACTTAGTGGTAGGAAAATTATAAAATATGTACAAGATCATAAATTTATGTTTGTTCTTCAATGGCTCATCATTAGAAGAAAAAAAGGTTAAGAAAAAAAAAATATTAACAAAAATGAAAATGCATTGTTGAAAGACATTTTTTTGACACAAAATTGTGCAAAGTGAGGTGAAAAAAAGGGCATGTCCGTGCAATAGAGTTAAAGTTAGAGATTGACAAAGTGTGCTAAGTGGGGTTTGAACCTAAAATTCCGTACTCCAACAACACCTACACAGTTAATACCAGGACAGGGACACTTGTTTTAAAAATTTGAATTAGTATAGGTTAAACTTCATTTTTGTTTCTTATATAAATTTGAAAGACACAATGGTGAAACTCAACAAAAGCTTTTATAAACACACTAAATTCACATTGTGTGTCCTTTCTTTATTTAAATTTGACCATACTGAAATTATGTATGCTCTACAAGATTTCAGTTCTATTTGAATATACAACTTATATTCATTTTAATAACTTTTTAAAATTTTACTAATTTCATAAAATTAATAAAAATTTCTAAAATAAAACCCAAAAGTAGCAATGTAGCAGTATTTGCTTGCAAATGAAGAAAACCCTAAAACTGGAAGTGAGACAGGTGGAGGGCAAGGGCAACAAAAAAAAGAAGAGAAAAATAAAATGGAAGAAAAATAGGACAGAGCCAAAATTGTCATAACCAAAGTTTCTTATTGGAGGCAGAGGCATCGATTCGTGAAGTCTCCATCTTACTCTCCCACACCCCGAAAACAAACAACACTCACTAATTATCTCATTCTTCCAAAAAACCTCACTTACACACTCAAGTCTCTCCATGCCCTCACTCTCAACACGAATATCTCTCTCTCTCTTTACATTCTCAAACACCACAAAACACATAACAAACAAACATTCAATGACGTTACTTAACTAATAACTTCAACCCCAAAACACAACATAGATGCAATATTCTAAAGAAAAGAAGAAATGCTAATTCTTCTTAGAGCCGCGTTTTTCAGAGATAGTACAATCATCACACCCCTCTCTAATCATGGACTTACACTACACTACATAAGAGACTACATCCCTCTCTCTCTCTCTTTAACTTGTCAAGAATGACACATCAAAACTACAACTTAATTACAAAAGAGAGTTAATGATAATAAAAGAAAATGGAAATGAAAAACACAAACCGAACCGTCTTATTCACGGCAGTTCCCACACACTCTCTTGACTTTCTAGTTTTTTCTCCTTTCTGTTGCTACTTTTCATCGTTTCGGATGTTTGCTTTTGCTTGCTGTGATCCTCTCTACTTTGTGACTTTCCCTTTTGAAGATATGGCAGAAGTGCCATCATCCATCTATCAAGGCAACAAGCGCATTCAAAACCCTTTTGAGAACATGTCACACCCACAACCCCAACAAATAGAAAAAACAAACGCCCCCCATTAATTAAAAACTTAAACCCAACAACAACAGTTTTACCTAGTTCAACTCCAATGCAAGCATAGCCACCTCCTTGTTACTACTACTCACACTTGTTCCGATTCTTAACTTCCTTCTTTGTGTCTCATTCTCTTATCAGAACCCTTTCTTTGATAGGGCCCATTACTCCATAATGGGCGACAAGGGAGACACAACCAAGAAGCAACAACAACAACAACCTCAATCACACCTCCATCACCAACACCAGCAGCAGCAACAACAAACTCAACAAATTTCATCTTCTCCTAAAGCCCCACGTGAGGAAGCTATCACAGAAGTTAGGCCTATCCACCACCATCAACAATTATCATCAGTTGTTGTTGTGACTGGAGCACCCCCTTTCATTTCCAGTCCTTTATATGTTTCCAGCGGTGCAAGTTCCTCGCCCTATGAGCCTCAGTTTGAGACACTGAACCCCAAGAGACCCAGATATAGTGGACAATGGAAGCAGCTTCTACCTTCCCCTCCTTCGCAGCCAAAACAGTCCCAAATGGCCATGCTTCCCACCACAGAATCAAGCCCTTCACCAACCACACATACTTCATCAAATCCACAACAACCGCAAACACAAACAGTTTCTTCATCAGACACCTCCTCATCTCCAACTCACTCTCTCCCATTACCCTCAGGAGGTTCTGGCCAAGAAGGGAGCAACCAAGAGGGAGAGCAAGTTCACCAGCAGCTCAGAAAGGGGAAATATGTGAGCCCAGTTTGGAAGCCCAACGAAATGCTGTGGCTAGCAAGGGCTTGGAAAGAACAATACCAAGGTGGTGGTGGTGGTGGTGGATCTGAATCATCTTCAAGGGCAGAACAGCAACAACAAGCGGAATTGGGAATCACAAGAGGTAAAACTAGGGCTGATAAAGATAAAGAAGTGGCTGAGTTTCTCAAGAGGCACGGGGTCAATAGAGATGCTAAAACTGCAGGTACTAAATGGGATAACATGTTGGGTGAGTTCAGAAAAGTATATGAATGGGAAAGAGGAGGTGAAAGGGAACAAATTGGGAAGAGTTATTTCAGGCTTTCACCGTATGAGAGAAAGTTACATAGACTCCCGGCTTCTTTTGATGAAGATGTTTTTGAAGAACTTGCACAGTTCATGGGTTCCAGAATGAGATCCTCTCATGGCAGGGCAGGTTCATCTTTTGTGTCAGGAGACGAAGCTAGAACAGCTCTTGCTGCTGCCAGAGCTCTTCCACCACCACCTCGACCCTTCAAAGATGATGAAATCCCTCTCTCAGGTTTGTAGGTAGTTGAAGCATGAAAATGGGAAATCACATTATCTTACTTTTTAGTTTATTTTAATTCTCCACTTTTCCTTCACCGCATAATTCCACACACAGTAAAGTGTCTGTTCTTAATTTCTTTTGTAATTTACTTTCCCTTTTATGGAATGTACAGTAGTTTTGCTACATTCATGAAGGATTCAAAGGAACAGTATATTTCCTTCAATTCTCTGACCTTTAGCACTGTTTCCTCCCTTGTAGGGAAGAATAATGCATTAGAAAATACGAAATGAAATGAAAACGTAATCAATGTTCCTTGTCTTTTTAACCAACCACCTTGCCGTTGTTGCAGCTACGACGAAACAATTGGCCATAACAAGTGGTAGCGAGCCTTTCTTTCAAGGCTCAAGAGGGGTCTTATTAGGGTTAGACACGCTCTTGGACGTTTCAGGTTCTTCATCATCTAAAGAGCTCCGTAGAATTGGGAAGATAAGAATGACATGGGAGGAATCAGTGAGTTTATGGGCAGAAGAAGGGGAAATACATAGAGGGAGAGTGAGGCTTCAAAGTTCAAGCTTTCTGAACGCGGATGAACTCACTTGCTTTGATGATGCCATGGTGCCTTGTCCCATGGAATATTTCGAAGATGGGCCTCTGAAAGGTTTTTCTGTTGACAGATTCGTTTCGGGACAGCAAGTTAAAGTTTTTGGCAGAAGAAAGTCTTCCCCAGCCTCAGATTCTTCTGGTGCCAAACCAAACCTGTTTCCTTAAATTAAACTACGTTGCCTTGTTTTACATATTCTAGGATTCTATCTAACTGTTTCATTGTCTCTCTTTCCCAGGTTTTGCTGAAAGAGTCCAACTTCCCTCCAAAGCACTTCCCATTAGATGTGAGTGCTCTTTCCCCAGTGGTCACTGCCCTCATGTTCTAGCTAGTACTCTCTAAATAACCTCTAAATTGATGCTTTCAATTTAGAACCAAAAAAGAAGAAGACTTTCAGCAATAACAACGAAAAGTGTCCATTCCTACCTCAATTTTTCTAATTTTTTTATAACATATTAGGATATTTCTTATTTGATTCATCATAGTATGTGCTTATTTCATGTTCTTAATACAATTAAATATACTCATTTTTTTTAATTAAAACACTGACAAGCCATTAAAAAAAAGAGTAATTTAATGAATAAATATCGTAGAACAGTATCAGTTTTGTCGTCGTTTATTTATTGTTTCTTTGCGGTTACAGAATTTAATGGTGAAATAAATCACTGATTTCTTCTTTGAGTCAATATCCTCCCATTGGTAACCCTAAACTAATAAAGCTATTTAACTAATCCTTAAAGCATTGAATATTTATTTAGTTTGAAACACTTTTTTTTTTTTGTAGTGGTAGTTTACTCTTTATGTTAGAAAATTCTGTATATAGCAGTATTTCAAATATTTCTGGGACATGTTTTTTTATTTGCTTAACTTAAGCAGGCAATCCTTTAGGTAATTACTTAAATAGAATCAATTTGGAAGTTTTAGTCTTAAACAAAAGTGACACTAAACACACTGAAGTAGTAGTGTTTTCATGTGAAATTGATTAGAGAATTATTATTACTTTGTGTTGGGTGTTGCAGCGATTGCTACATTGGATTTTCGAGACCCAACTGAATACTACATGGAATGTCTTTTACGTGCGTCCCCACAAACCCTCCCAAGCCTCTACGAGTTAAAGCGTCACCTACAAGAGCCACCACCGGAAGACCTACGTTTTCCTCTCCGAAGAGACGTGTACGAGGAACTTCCCCAAGGGAAGGAACTCTTCTTCACAACCACACCCGAGCCCTTGGACTGCAGAACCATAATGTACGACATCGTGGGCCCCATCATCCGCACCAGTAACCCTAGCCTCTCCCTCGCTACGTCATCAAGCCGAGACTCCTTCATTCCCCTGTGGGACGAGTGCATCAACCGCGTCATCCAAAAGTTCTGCCCCGAAGAACTCGCCCTAATCCGAAAACCCACGTCACCCCCACCAGAATCAACGACCCAGTTGCAAGACCAATGGCCCAACGTAACCGGTTTCGTCAACAATTACTGTCTCTGGAGAGGCGAAGAAACGCACCAGTTGAAAGAATCGCAACCCAATCCGTCAACCACGTTAGTAGGGAAACTTCTGTGGACCTACATGGATCTTCCGTACATTCTCGGCTACCACGCGGTGGCCAACACTGTGACGTTTTGCGCGCTCAGCAGGTCGCAGGACGGAATAATTAACCGCACCGATTTACACGAAGTGAATTTGACCACCCCAGTGGAGAAGCTGAAAGCTTTGGTTCCGTGTTTCAGAATAGGGTTGTTATTAGCGTTGTTGAGCAAGCGTTGCGCGAGTATAAGTAACTGTAAAGGGTTTACGTATAGTGATTTCGAGAGGGTTTGCTACGGTAACGGGGTGGTGACGGAGGTGACGCCGACCACGTGCATGAGGGTGTTCATGGAGAAGCGGAAGTGGATGGCGGTGAAGGAGGTTTACGAGATTCTGGACCACAGGATACCGCATGCAGAGGTTTTGGTGGGTTTTTCGGAGAGGGAACTGGCGTTGTCGTTTAAGCCAAGAGGGTGTCGCGTGAAACCGGGGAACTGCGAGGAGTTGGTGGAGGCATTGAAGTTCGTGACGAAGGCGATGGTGGCTTTACACGACTTGTCGTTTATGCATAGGGATTTGAAGTGGGAGAAAGTGATGCGGCGGAGGGATCGGGAGGAATGGTTCGTTTGCGGGTTTGACGAGGCGGCTGGGGCGCCGGAGCTGAAGGGGCACGTGTCAGGGGCACGTGGGAGCCACGCGCCGGAGATGGAACGGGGGTTGCATGGGGTGAAGGTAGATGTGTGGGGAGTGGGGAATTTGATTAGGACGTGTGGGTTGGGAGGGGTGCCGAAGATGCTGAGGGAGTTACAGAATCGGTGCATGGAGCAGAACCCGGAGCAGAGGCCCACGGCGGCGGACTGCTACCACCACCTGCTACAGCTGCAGTCGTCGCTGTCAGCCGCCGCCGGGGGAGTCGTGATGATGTGATGGATGATTAGAATGGAAAGGTATTGTTTGGTTGGTTGGTTGGTTTTAATTTAATGCGATGAGAAATGATTCCGGGAGAATAACGTTGTTGTTGGTCTAGGTTTGGGTCGGGGGTTTATTATGCTAGGTTTGGGTCGGGGGTTTATTATGCAACTTTTTTGGCATTGGATATTATTTGAATTGAGCATTTGAAAGGGAAAATGATTTTTTTTTTCAAATAATGTTATTTGGCATGGATAATTTTTTGTTTGGAATGTGTTAGTGTTTTTCATTCGTTGTTCTAGAAGTGTTTCGTTTAAAAGTAAAGGATTCGAGTGGATAGATAAAGGTAACAAAATACAGTAAATTTTAAAGCAACTTCTCGTCATCAATGGACGCATCAGTGAAATATGAATCTATACAACATTAAGAAGAATGCTGTCTTATTTGTTTAATTTAATATAATCACTCATTGAAAAAGTTAATAAAAAAGGTATAAAGTAATATTGAGTAATTAATAATAACATGTAAAAAAATGGAAGTAAATAATTTGTTGGAACATTTTAGATGTGTTTGTGAGGAGTGAGGAAGGAGAGAGGTGCAGAATGAGACATTGGAGTTGGGAGTGGAAATGGCGGCTGATGGTGGCTGTGAGGTAAGTTTGATCAAATCAAATTCAAAGTGTGTCATATGTGCAGTGCAGTGGAGTTCAGTGGAGCAGTGTTTTTCAGTTTTGTATTGGTACGTCTCCCAACTCAACCATTGTTTGGTAGCATCTAAGCTTGTGTTCTTCATTGAATATAGGTGAGAAGCTTCATCTGTTATCAATCTTTTCTTCTATCCACTTTATTCACGCTTGTATAATTTCTATTTAGTTCACTTTTTCTTTTTTTCAAAGTTTTTTGAACTTGTACTATTGCCTTCATTCTAGTTGAAAAGGACTTTTTTTTTACTGCAAGGTGGAGGATTGTGTAACATTTAAACCTTGAATCGGATTAGATCTGAATATCACAGTATCCACATTAATGAGAGAGAAATGATAAAGTATTTAGAGAAATTTACCTTTATTTGTGATAGATAAAAGACTACAAAAATAACAAAATCATACTTTTCACTTTATAGTTCATCCTTACCGTGTTTACTTTCTGGACTATAACAAGAAAAATTAGGTTAAATATATGCAGAGAAAATAATCAGGTAAGAGAGCAGAAGATAATTTAAATAAGAGAATCAATTTTCAAATACTGAGGAAAGATTGCTGTTTTTTGTTTGTCTAAATCACTAGCCTTTTCAATCTGATTAGGGATGGTCAAAAAAATCCAATTGAATCAAACTGATCTATATTTGGACTATTCCAATCCAACTAAAATCCATTTATTTAAATTTGAATTTTATTTTGATCCATATTTTATAGATTTTTCAGATCAGATTTCCATTTTAGTTAAACAGATTTTTAAAATAAAAAAAAAATCCAAATTTTCATTTTACTTATTAATTAGTCAAATCTTTCAAATAACCGAATCAGCTTTAACTTATATATGATCAATTTATCAACCAACCAGTTTTCACTATTCGTGTTGATGTGATTTTTTGATTCCATAACAAATATTTTATATTCTTTTAAATTAGAATAATTATATTAAAAGAGTGATTTTAATAAAATATTTTAAATTTTTCTCAAGAAAATGATTTTTTAGATATTTTGAAATTTGTATATCTTCCAATCCATCTTGTTCACATTTATTTCTGAATTTAGTTTTAAAATATGAATTCTTATCTATTGCACAAAATACATAATAATATTTAAACTTAGAATAATTTTTACATAATTCTTTTAAAATAATTATTTTCACTTTAATGATAAAAGGGGTTTTTTTTTACCATGATGGAGTTATTTTTTTTTGTTTTTACTAAAATGGGGTCTGTTTAAAAAAAAATTACAAATTTAGGCAAGTCGTGCCAATTCGGCACGACTTCATATGCAGAAATCGTTCCAATTAGGCACGACTTCTGCCTTATCATACAGAAGTCGTGCCAACTTGACACGACTTCTGCCACATCATATTTTTATTTTATTTTTAATTTTATTGTTTATATATTGGGTAGTAAGTTATGTAATGTTAAAATTAATTTGATACATAACTTTCTAAGAGTGTTAGTTTTAAGGAACAAAAAATTGGATAATCGTGTATGGATAATGTTTGATGGTAATGTAATATAATAACTTGAATATTTGATTAATTAAAAAATGAAGAAAATTGTTATTGAATTTGGAAATAAATAGATAAATGAAAAATTATTGTATTTGAAAAATAAATAGAGAATTATTGTTGTGAATTTGCAAAATAAATAG
>Ga0123342_1007419_pt1 | contig 14487 bp, 9 predicted proteins | sample Turbeawhitnodule_FD_89960 | JGI IMG/M metagenome (GOLD analysis project Ga0123342, IMG submission 89960) | Root nodule microbial communities of legume samples collected from Mexico - Turtle bean Mexico white nodule | ecosystem: Host-associated > Plants > Roots > Nodule | place: Mexico: Nepantla...
AGGATGAATTATCTGATAAACTAACATGGTAAGGTGAACAAAGATCTTGTGAGGGATCAACAATTTCACCCATAGATAAATGTAGCAACCAGAGCTCTAATCAGAGCTCTGATACCATATTACGAAATAGAATAGAGATGAACAAAAGAGTAAAACTGAAGACAAAGGATATGAGAATGAATATCTCTTCTTTCTTGTTATTCAAATCAAAACAAATGATCTGAATATATACAAGTAGTACACTCATTATAGGGGTTTAACTAAAGAAGGAAATAATCAATATTAAATACTAGAATCATAACACACAAATAAAATAAAGGTTATTCCCTTCTATAAAGAGAAATAAATAACTGATAACACCCAAATTCTTTTCTATAAAGAGAAGCAACTGATAATTAGAAAAGACTCTCAATTAATATTAAGATCCTTCTGTAACTCTGGTATCCGTATCCTTTAATATAAGCAACATTGAATTTTATTGTAAAACCCGAAAGACAAACGATGACTTTTCGATTTTGAATTTCATATATTTTGAATTACGATAAACAGTACATTGTGGCTTCAAACTTTCGAAAATATTTTATTGAAAATTTGTTCACCCTTCTCAATCACTATATTTTCTTAAATGCTTACTAATTAAAAAAAATCTAGCAGTAGACTTGTAATTTTTAATTACCACTGTCTTTTTTAATTTTATTGTTTTCATTTAATTATTTTATAACTGATATCTTAAAAAAAATAATCAATTAGTTAGTCTTTTGGTTTTTAAATATTTCATAATATCTTTTTTACTGAAAACAATATTGTTCAAATTAAATAAAATGATGAAAAGTGAAACATTTTTTCAAGTATTCAACTTTATATATAAGTCAAATTTGAATCCTAATTGTTATGTTTTCCTTCAAAATATATCCCAATCAGGAGAGTATCTCACTCTCTATTAATTGTTTATCTTTTAGTGTTTTAGTAAAAAAAAAATTGGGTGTTTATTATTTAGTTATAAATCGTGGCTAACACCTTCATTTGTTTATTCTCTTATCTTAATTATTTGTATTATTCTTGCAATTTGATTACTAATTTTCATGCATCATACGTATATATAATATGTTATCTGCAGATACATATGCTACTACATATATATTTTTCTTCATAATTTATTTTTAATATTTTTATATTATTTAATATTATAAATTTTAATATTATTTAATGATACATTATTTTTTAGTGTTTTAGTAATTTTTTTTTTGGGTGTTTATTATTTAGTTATAAATCGTGGCTAACACCTTCATTTGTTTATTCTCTTATCTTAATTATTTGTATTATTCTAGCAATTTGATTATTAATTTTCATGCATCATACGTATATATAATAATGTGTTTTCTGCAGATACATATGCTACTACATATATTTTTCTTCATCATTTATTTCGATTCGTTCAGAACATGGCTTTGATGTTTATCAACACAGTGTTCGGTATTTCTAGAAATAGGCAACAAAGAATATTTATTATAATGTTATCTTCATGAACACTCTTATTTAACTTATATTTTCTTCCACTTTATCTTCTCATATTTGTTCTTAAAGTCAAAAAATACTAGCTGATAAGTACAGATTTCGAACTTGGTGGTTTTTATGGGATCATGTGTCAATTATATATTGTGTTTATTTGATTTCAATATTCAATTTAGACAAAGTTGACTTCAAACCTAGAAAAGTCACTGTGAAAAAAAATATGTTTATTAATATGTTAGTATATATACTCAAGGTAATATAATTCAAATTTATAATAAAGAAATATTTTTAAATATATAAATTATATAAATAAATGTTTCAACATATGAATCGTATTATTTACATTAATAACTTATTATATCATATAAGGTTGATTTTAATTAACAATAAAATTTTAAAATTTTGAAATTAAATAAATGATTTGGCTATTGAAAGATATTAATTATTAATAAAATTAGTATACAACTAAGTAAAAAAAATTTGAGATTTATAAATCAAATTAAAATAAAAATAATATTTTAAAGAAAAAAATAAACTACAAGATTTGGATAAGACGTCTGGTTTCAATAAAAGTATAAATAATCCCGAAAAATATTCTTGTTTAAAAATACTAAAAGTAGTTCTAAAAATATTTTTATTTAAAAACAATTTGAGATTTATAATTTAGGTGTAAAGTTCAAATGAAACTATATAACACATATGTTACGGTGAATTTCAACCTGTAATATAGGTGAATGCTACAATGATGAAGTTCAAAGTCATTGTAATTTGTCATTGATAGTTACTTTAAATTTTAGTGAGTTATTTATTATTATTATTATTATTATTATTATTATTATTATATTTTGAATTTCAACAAACATAGTACAGTGTGGCTTCAAACGTTTGAAAAGTTTTTATTAAAATTTTATTCACTCGTCTCAATCAATCACTATATTTCTAAAATGATACTTTGACAAATAACTACATAGATTTATAAATAAATATATATAATAAAAAATAAATTTATAATTAAATTATATGAAAACATATTAAATAATAATATTGAAAAATGTAATGTTTTTATATAAAAAATGAAAATAACAGTTTAACAATTCTTTAAGAGTTTTATACATTCTTGATGTGTAAGTGATTGTCATTATATCATTAATTAATTAATTAGGCATTCTCTTAGATGCTAACCACTGTACTAATCAAACAAAATCTAGCTGTAGATTTGTAATTTTTAAACTGTCCACGTGAAAAATAAAAAACAAAAATATTAATTAGTTGAAGCAATTCATCAACCCTAATCGCTGTATAAAAAGTTGCTTCACATGCAAACATTAACCAACCAAAACCAACTGCAGTAACCAGCCATGGAAACACTTATCTTCTTCACTTACTTTCTCTTCTTCCTCCTTTCTCTTCTCATCACTTTCAAACTCTGTTTGCAAAGAACAAAGCACAAAAACCTTCCACCAGGTCCACCACCTCTTCCCATAATCGGCAACCTCAATCTCCTCCAACGCCCCCTCCACCGCTTCCTCCAACGCATGTCCCAGACGCACGGCCACGTCTTCTCCCTCTGGTTCGGTTCTCGTCTCGCCGTCGTCGTTTCGTCGCCCTCCGCCTTCCAAGAATGTTTCACCAAAAACGACGTCGCCTTGGCCAACCGACCCCGCTCCCTCTCCGGAAAGCACATCTTCTACAACTACAGCACCGTCGGATCCTGCTCCTACGGCGATCTCTGGCGCAACCTCCGCCGCATCACCTCCCTCGACGTTCTCTCCACGCAGCGCATCCATTCCTTCGCCGGAATCCGCAAGGACGAAACCGATAGGATGGTGCGGGCCCTGGCGACGGCCTCGCGCGTGGAGTACGCGCGCGTGGAGATGAGTTCGATGTTCCACGACATGACTTACAACAGCATGATGAGGATGGTGGCGGGGAAGAGATACTACGGGGAGGAGATTCAGGCGAAGGATTTGGAGGAGGCGAAGGAGTTCAGAGAGACGGTGGAGGGGTTGCTGCAGCTGGCGGGAGTGTCTAACAAAGCTGATTATTTGCCCTTCCTTCGGTGGTTCGATTTTGAGAAGTTGGAGAAGAGGCTAAAGAGTATTCACAAGAGGTTCGATACGTTTTTGGATGCACTGATTCACGAGCAACGCAACAAGAAGGAGAGGGAGAACACCATGATACACCATCTTCTCACTCTGCAGGAATCGCAGCCACAATATTACAGTGATCAAATCATCAAAGGCCTTGTTCTGGTAATGCTTTTAGGTGTTTTCTTCAGATTAAGAATTTCATTTTTTATACATATATTAATTTTCTATAATACTTTCATAACATTTAATTAACTTATTCTCTATAACTAAAAAATTAGTTAATATAATTGAGAATATTGTTTTAAGGAAAATTTACTTGCAATTCACATTGAAAAAGGTATTTTTAGTTAAAGTTGTTAATGATAGAGACAACAATATCCATTAAATCCATTAATTTGTCCTTACAACTTTAGTTTAAATAAATTGTTAAGAAAATTTCAGTGTATTTTATTTAAACTGAAATTCTCAATTTAGTTAGCAAATTCATTTGATATTTTTTAAAATAAATAATAATTAATATTTTTTAAAATAAAAATATTAAAAATTTATTTTATAAATAATATCAAAATATAATTTTGTTTTATTTAAGAAAATCATTTATAAAGTTGAAGAATTAAAATGAATATTTTTTTACAATAACTTTAAATAAATTTGGTTAAAAATTATTTGTGTGATAAATTAAAAACATTGCTTATTTTTTAAATATTGTTAAAGTTAAATACACTTTAAAAAAAGGAGATATGATTTATGTATAATTTTTTAAATTATATAATGTACAAAAATATAAATTATATAATATGAAAATAATAATAATATACATGTATTTCTATTAAAATAAATATATTAAAAAATAAATTAAATCATTGAATATAAGTAAAATAAAATAAAATATTTGATGAGAATAACATTATAAAGGATACGCATTAATTTTTTTACAATATTCATATTCACTTAATGTAATTTTAAAGAATTTTTAAATTATTATTATATAATTTTTTAATTTAAAAAATATTAATTATTTAAAATTAATTCAAGTGTCAACTCAATGTACAATTTTTTCTCAATTTAATTATTTAAATTGAAGTTGTGGATTAACAACTTTAATTGAATAAAAGTAATAAAATTTAATTAATGTTGTCGATAACTTTAACTTAGAAATTGTTATTTTTTCTATTTTTGACCAATTAAATAATTTTCAAAGTGAATTACATCATTTTTCCATTGTTTTAATTAGTCATTACATTGAATTTTTATATTGTCATTCAACGTGGAAGATTATCACAAAGAATATGTTGATAATAATTCAACGATCCCATCGCATGGCGTGCTTCATCAATATTGAAATTTCTTTTCTCTGAATAATCGTCAACTTCATGACTCTTGGGTTTGATTTGTAGGCAATGCTCTTCGCCGGCACAGATTCTTCTGCAGTGACACTAGAATGGTCACTGTCAAATTTACTAAACCACCCAGAAGTGTTGCAGAAAGCAAGAGAAGAATTGGAGTTTCACGTAAAAGACCGCTTGGTAAACGAATCAGACCTTCCAAAACTGACATACCTCAAGAAGATAATCCTCGAGACACTGAGACTGCACCCTCCTGCTCCACTAGCAATACCACACGTGTCGTCGGAAGAAGTGAGCATTGAAGGATTCAACGTTCCGGCAGACACCATGGTGATGATTAATATTTGGGCCATGCAGAGAGACCCTGCGTTGTGGAAGGAAGCCACGTGTTTTAAACCGGAGAGGTTCGATGAAGAGGGATTGGAGAAGAAGGTGATTGCGTTTGGAATGGGAAGAAGGGCTTGTCCTGGAGAAGGTTTGGCTTTGCAAAACGTTGGGTTAAGTTTGGGATTGTTGATTCAATGCTTTGATTGGAAAAGAGTGAATGAGGATGAGATTGATATGAGGGAGGCAAATTGGTTCACCTTGTCAAGATTAACTCCATTGAATGCCATGTGCAAAGCTCTCCCACTTGTTAACCAGATTATGACCTTCAAGTAATGCCATGCATGCATCTGTGGATCATCTATCATCAAGTGTAACCTTTGTAATTTTCTGTATCTTCGTGTTAAAACTTATAATAATTGCCCATAACCAGATTTTGTCGAATAAAATGAAAATATTGGACTCTTAGTTAACTTCAACTTTGAGTAATTATAAGATTTAGTTATGGGCAAAAATGTCATCATTAATGTTGTCAAACTCGTAATTTGAAGGCGGATCGGAAAGGGTTCGAAAACTCGTAAGTCGATGATCATAACTAGACTTGAAAGACTATTCAAGTTATTACTAGACATATAATTAAAAATAGATTCATAATTTATGAAATAGTCAAACTCTTATTGATATTGGATAGTTATGATATAAGGGTTGACAAAGATAAAAAAAATATACTGTGAATTATAATAACTTAATGTTTTAAATGGACCAAGAATAGTCCAACAAAACCTATTTTAAGTAGGTTTTAAACTCTTATTTCTTAATTAGTTTTAAATGCAGCTACAACATATTTAAATTTTATTTGAATAATTAGAGGTTGCCAGTTTCTTCCTGCACCCTACACTTTTCTTCCTGCACCCACACAATGTTATGCAAAGATCAAACTGTTTCTATTATTTTTTAAAACCCTAAAATGCACTTGAACTGTATTTATTTTTTTTGCATTCTAGATTATGGAATCCAGAAAAATTTCGGATTGGCACTTGCAGTAAAATATCGGATCCACCAATCCGTAATTCAAAATATGCATTTTACATTAAAAAATTCATCATTCAAAAAAGCATTTCGGATCCACCAATCTGTAACAGAATTTGGCTTATGGATTCAATAATCTGGAAATCAATAATTTATGTAAAATTTGCTTCCAGAACACCCTCTCATCCGAGAAAAAAATTTGATTTAGTTTAAGATTGATGAATCTATAGCACACTCCCAAATCCTGATTTTCGGTAACCACGGTGCCCTTTTTCAAATAAAAGGTTAAGGTCAGTTTCAGGATTTAGAAAATTGTGGGGTGCAGGAAGAAATATGTAGATGTGCAAGAAGAAAAAGCCTTAGAGGTTTAGAGTTTTATTGGGCCAAAGGCTTGTGGGGTGCAGGAAGAAATATTTAGTTGTTGATTTACGACCTCAAGATTAGAACCTAAGTTTGTATCCAATAATGAATATTTGATTTATGAACCCAATAATAAAGGATTGAGAGTAGCTACAAAGAAGAAGACCATGATGTACACTGTTAACAAGATATCATAAAATACGTTTTATAGCTTTCTCTAGCTTTCTAGTAATATAATGATGAGTGTTTTAGTCTTTTTCTAATAGTATGAGATGCAGTTAATAATAATGGGGTCCAGGAAGTAAAAGATTAACTTGAGTTGTGATGGGAATTGGGGCAAACTTGGACCAGAAACTTGAGCCCATGGGTTGTTGAGTTCAACTTTTTTGTTTAATGAACTATGTGAAATGTCTATTGTATCCTTAATGAAATAAAAGCTAGGTTTTGCATCCCCTACACCTAACCTTGCGCATCTAACATTCTCTAACTACCTAAGGTACAATGACACCCAACACACACCACACACCACGGAATTCCTAAGGCACGACAGCGGAGAGGAGGAGAAGAGCTAACGTTCACAGAGGAGAAAAAGAGTTGTGGTTGTGGAAATTGATACACAGTGCCGTGCAGTAAGTTTTTGCAAATTCTATGACTTTCGGATATCTATATCCAGATTCCAAATGTGCATATATGAGCTTATGCTTATATCCGATTGTACCAAAATCATCACCTTTCCAAAGAGAAAAATCGAGGATTATTGGCTTTCAGATATACATATCCGGAAGCATGATGGTGCCTTTCAAATAAACTATTTAGAGAAGACTGTTTTGCCCCCTTTAAAAAATGACTTCTGGATTGTTCTTTCTGAAATATTTCCGGAACATATTTTATGAATTCTGGATTATCAATCTGGAAATAAAAAAAATGTGTTCTGGAAAAAAATATTCTGAAATTTTCTATTATGAAAATATCCTTTGTTTACAAAATTACTATTCTGGAAACACCTAAAACTTTAAAGGATAATTTCGGTATTGTGAAGAATATTGGGGTGCAGGAAGAAAAATGTAGAGGTTGAGAAAAAAAACACCCTAATAAGTTTCGTAGTGGTGGCCCAATGAGTTTGGTAATTGGTAACGAGCGGAAGCGATGACATGAAATGCAAGAGAATCGAAGCTTTGATAAAAAGAATGCAAAAAAATAGATACCAGAAATAGAAAAAGAGAAATATGGAACATTTTTTAACAGTGAGATTCAATAATGAAACCTACAAACGTAGTTTACTAGAAGGTAAATATTTATTTTTTTTAAAATTAAGAATAATTTATTTTTATATAATATTTTCCATAGATTATTTTCAGTGACATTTTTAAATAGTACTAATAATATAATTAAAATAAATATATAAAATAATAATAATAATTAGAAAACCATAAAAATAATAATAATAAATCTTAATTGAGAATAATAATCAAAATAAATTTATAAAATAATAATATATAAAAATAATAATAAAATCACAAATAATAATTATACAAGTAAAATTATAAAAATAATAAAATTATATGTATTTTAAACAAAAGGGGTACCCATCACATCATAATTGAGGATCGGCGCAAAATGCTGGAGCGTTATTTGGTCAATCCCCCCCAACCCCTCAATCCTGCTTTTCATAAAATTTACCTTAAGTTCATAGCAGAGTTCAAAACAGTTCAAAGCCGCTTTGATATTAAAAACATTTTTAGTGTTAGCTTTGCAAAAGAATAAGGTATCATCAACATACTGTAACATGTTAACCTTCACTTTTTTCTTCCAATCTCCAACTTATCAATCAAGTTTTTCACTGTCATCCTTGACATTCCAGCCAAGCCCTTAGTCGCAATAAGAAACAAAAAAGGGGCTAAAGGATCACCTTGGCGAAACCCCTTCTTAGAAAAAAAACTCCTTAATTGGACTGTCGTTCAGAAGCACTAATACATAAGCTAAATCTAAGCAAATTTTAATCCAATGGATTCATTTGTCACAAAAACCAACCCTTTTTAAACATATACAAAATGAACTCCCAACTGATAGAATCATATGTCTTCTCATAATCGACTTTAAAGAAAATGAAACTTCTCTTCTTTCTCTTTACTTCATCCAACACTTTATTAGTTATTACAACACTATCCAGCAAACCAACTTCCTTCAAGAAAAGCTAATTGTGTAACGTCAATGACTTTACTTATCACATTTTTCAACCGTAACGATAATAATTTCAAAATTATCTTATATAAGCACCTAACCAATGAAATAGGTCTAAACTCACCAAGCTGTTGAGGATTTTCGACTTTTGGAATCAAGCATAAAAATGACGCATTTGACCCCCTAGGCCACTTACCACTAACCGTGAAATCCATCACCGCTGACAACACATCCTTTTTAATAACATCCCAGCAAAACTTAATGAACCCAAAATTAAAACCATCTGGGTCAGGACTCTTTGTACTATCGCAGCTCCAAACAGCTTCCCTGATTTCTTCTTCGGTAAAATCACCCGCCAACATTTCATTATCCTCCCCTGAAATAGAATTGAAACTAATGTTGTCCAATCTGAGTTGGGGAGCGTCATTCCTAAAAAATCTAGCTTCAAAAAACTCTTTGACCCTTTATTTGATCACATCCTTATCCTCGTACCAACGACCATTACTTCAAAAAACAGAGCTAAACCAGATTGAACATGCGCCGATCTGATTCAATTGAATTTCACTAGTAAAGCATGCGTTTACTGGCTTAATCAATACCCAATTTGTTTCATGCGTGTACTTCATGGGAATGTTTATCTCCTCTCTCTTGAATCATGCACCCAAGAAATTGATTAGAACAATGTGAACCAAAGTTTAAGATAAGAAAGACTCTCAATCATGCGTTCAAGTACAACCTCTCACAAAAACTAGTTTTCCAGGAGATTAGACTATCAAAACAACTGCTATAGAGAATTAAAAATAGAAACTTTTATTGACCGAAACCTCAGAGCTTATTAAAGTCGACTTTAAGCCTAACTCAACCCCATAAAACCGGCTCATGAGGTTGAGGTTTGCACCCACTTATATACAATGAAATGTGGGATCTCCAACACCCCCCCTCACGCCGAGAGTGACAGCTCGTGCGTGGGATAACATATTATGGGTGGTCCGATAACGGCCCGATAGCGGGTGGCATGATAAGCCCCAACAAACACTTGCTAAGATAGGCTCGAAATGGCTCTGATATCATATTATAAAGTGGACTTTAAGTCTAACTCAACCCCGTAAAACTGACTCATGAGGTTGAGGTTTGCACCTACTTATATACAATGAAATGTGGGATCTCCAACAGAGCTCAATGGGAAATTACAAAGGAATCAACAAAAAAAGTTTAACCTTCCATGCAGAGGCAAAACAAAAGAATTACAAAGAAGAAAAGAAACTAAGAAAACCCTTTGAAGCTCTCCTTTGGCTTTTCTACTCCAAGGATCTTGGGAAAATATTGTAGTTTATTTTTTGTTAACAGTTTCTAAGTTTCCACCTTTCCAAAATTCTTGTATTTTGTAGAAGATTTGCTTTCAATTTTGTTTCTAAGATATTGTAGTTTTATTTTCTCTTTCTTCTCATCATCAGAATTTGTTTCCTGTTTTGGTTCAAGAAGCAGCTTGGGTTTTTGCATATTTGGTCATTCACAAAGGTAGATGCTTCTTCCAGATAATTTACTCTAAAAAGACAATAATAGTTAAGGCCCAAATAAACCAAATTACATGAATATAAATTAAAACAATTGATTTATTTATTATTATAGTTCATTAATTCATGATTAAAGCTATTGAGTGTGAATAAATATATATTCATCAAACCATCATTAAAAAGTTCGAAAAACTATAAACCGTATTTTTTACGACGTTTTTCTAACAAGAAGTGTAGTTATATAAAATTGTGATTTTAATATTTTGTACTAACATTAACCAATTTAACTTGTCTTACAATACTAGACTGTATTTAGTAGATGATCTTCTTATTATTTACACTAAACTGTCTAAATGTCTGTTCAACAAGTATTTTGTTCTATTATCTAAACTCAATTATCATATTAGTAGATAACTTTTTATATTAATGTATATGAATTAACTATCTCAAATTCTTCTTATTAATATATTTTTTGTTTATTGATAAAAAAATATTTCAAATTGACGAGATATTAATTTAATAAAGTAAGTAAAATAGAATTTAATTTATTCAAAATAATAAAAGGAAGTCTTAAAATGGACAGGATGACTTATACATATAAAATTCGAAATTTTAATTATATTTTTCTTGTAAATAGTATAAATACGTTTAGATTAGACGAAATTAAGTTATATTTTAAACGTATTTGTGGTATCTAAGCGTTGACTACAATAATTAACATCACTCGCAGCTAACCACACACACACACACATATATATATATATATATATATATATATATATATATATATATATATATATATATATATATATATATATATATATATATAACGTTAAAATTGTGCTTGTTCAGTTTGTTGGATGAATCTCAGTTTTTTTAATAAGATAATACATAATCTCAATTAAATACAATTTTTTTTTGGGTTGTGTGGATGAGTTTTCTCTAAGTATAAGCTCTCTTCTTCTTCTTTTTTTCTTCTTTTTTTTATCACAAAAGTGTACGTTTTTATTTGGAGTTAACTCATACAAGAAAATCATGAAATAAAAACTAATTTATAAAAATTAAAATAATTAGTTGCAATAATAACTAAATTAGAAACCATTTGAGAAACTAAAAAGAAATTTAATTTCTAAATTAGTTTCTATTATTGTTAAATAGTTTCTAAATTGGTATCTAATTAGCAACCAAAATTTTTGCTACCAAATTTAGAAACTAAATAATTGGTAGTTAAAACCTTAGTTGCTAATTAGATACTAATTTAGAAACTATTTAACAATAATAGAAAATAATATAAACTAATTTAGAAACCAATTTTTTTAATTTATAAAATAATCTCTATTTTAGTTCCTATTGTAACTAATTATTTTGGTTTCTAAAAATTGGTTTCTATTTCATGATTTTTTTTAGTGACTTCTACTTTGAATTTTTGTATTTTTGTATTTTACCTACTGAACTCTAATACAAATAATGTTAAATTATCCAATTGAGTCACAATAGATTTTTCAAATTATCCACATAGCCTGTTTTAATTTTTCCAGTAATCGCCTTACAAATAATGGAACACATGATATAATTTTCCTGCTATAAATATGGAAATTATTTCAAGAATTATATCACATACATGTCAAAAGTCTACATGAAATTGAAGCTTAATAAACTTTAATGTGGTGTCAATTAAATTCTTTTTAATAGAAAAGAATCTTTGATATAGAAGTTATAAGGCTATGATGATATTTCACAAGCTGAAGTAGTCAATCACCAAACAAATATTCATAGACAACAAACTAAGCACATAACAAGAAGTGTAGTATATAATTAGCCTATAATAACAAGAACATGAACACAACAAATTTTAGTTGCCAAACAACAAGAGGAAGCAATTGCAAGTATTAAATATTAGGAGTGAGGCACAACAAACAAAAACCTGAAAAACTAAAAATAGTGGTATACCAAACCAATCATAGTAATCGAATCTCATGAGAGATCCCAACCACAACAACCTAATTAACAAGGTATCAGAATCTTTATAAAAAACCTAGGTCTTAAGTAGTTTATATGCCCATAATACACTTCATAATGAAAGTGTTCTCAGACACATACCAAAGCAAAAACTCATCACTGCTCATTCACAACAAGTTGTCCATATTGTTTCCAATTACCATCAATGGAAATATGTGTCTAATATTTATGTTATACTAATTGTTAACATTTCCCTCATGAATTTATTACTGACCACAGTAATTAAGTTTAACATAAAATTAATCAAATTATTATTGATGTAGGTACTTAAATTCTAAGGATGAGATTTTGTCTCTAATGATATATCTTGTATATCATTAGAGGAGGATGTGATATATCTTGTATAGATATGCTAACATATATAGTATTCAATCTTTCAGGCAACTAGGTCAAATTAATCACAAATGTAGAAAATAAAACGTCAGATTTAAATCACTATGAAAAACTTTATAAAGTCTTTTTGAAGCAGCCAAAATGGAGACAAGAAAGCTCCCTTAGCACTAAGTCATGATTTATTTGTCAACACTTGAAAGCGTCATGATAGTAACAGGATAAATAAAAGAGAAAATCTGTTTTTAAAAAGCATTGAGAATCATTCATAATTAAAAGAAAGTAGAGAATTTTATTGAAGAAAACTGGGGTTGTATACAGTATTGATACTGTATATGCTAATGCAGACCCAGTAGAATACAACAAACTTTATTAGTTTAAACATGTATAGGATCAGCACTTATAAGAAGTGGATCCTCATGAAACTCATAGCAAATAAAATATAATTAAAGGGTTCCAATTTTTTGAGTGACAGGGCGTGCTTTACACATAGCCTCAAGAGGAATTAACCTTGATAATGTAATCCAATTGTTCTCTGTCATGTCAAGCTTTTCCTCATTAACTCGTTTCCAGTCAAAACACTGAATCATCAATCCAACAGTGTAGCTTACACTTTGCAAGGCCATTGGTTCTCCAGGGCAAGCTCTTCTTCCCATTCCAAACGCCACCAACTTTTTCTCCTCCCCTTCTTCATCAAACCTCTCAGGCTTAAAGCTTGTGGCATCCTTCCAATGTTCGGGGTCTCTCTGCATGGCCCAACCATTGATGATCACTATTGAGTCTTTTGGGACGTTGTACCCTCCAATGGTGATATCTTCTGAAGACACGTGTGGTATCAGAATTGGAGCTGGGGGATACAACCTAAGTGTCTCAAGAATGATCTTCCTGAGATAAGGAAGCTTTGGAAGGTCTGACTCATTCAACAATCTCTCTTGTCCTACTTGAGCGTCCATTTCTTCTCTTGCCTTCTTCAACACCTCTGGGTTGTTCAACAAATTAGACAAAGCCCACTCTAAAGATCCAGTTGATGAGTCTGTTCCGCCAAAAAGCATCGCCTACAGTGCAAAGTTCATCATCTCAAAGTTAGAAACACAAGTTTACATATTTCTCCATCTCTATATATAGATATAAATTGATTACCAGAGCAAGGCCTTTGATGATTTGGTCAGTGTAATACTCGGGTTGAGTCTCTTGCAGTTTGAGGAGATGGTCAATCATGGAGTTCTCACGATCCTTGCTGCTACGGTTCTCTTCCAAGATCTTATTCAAGATGTTATCATACCTGTTGCTAATGTTCTTCAAGCGCTTCTCCACGTTCTGGAAATCGAACCACCTTAGGAAAGGCAAGTAATCACCCTTGTTGGATAAACCCATGAGTTTGAGCATCTCCGAGACGGTATCTCTGAACTCCCTGGCTTCCTCCACGTTCTTCATGTCAGTCTCCTCCCCGTAAAACCTCTTCCCGGAGATCATTCTCATGATGTTGTTGTAGGTCAAGTCGCTGAACAGGGAAGTTATCTCCACGTGCGCGTAGTCAGTTCTCGCGTTCCTGGCCATCCTGTGAACAAGGCGCTTGGTTTCGTCGCTGCGGATTCCGGAGAAGGAGTGGACGCGCTGCGTGGAGAGAACGTCGAGGGAAGTGATGCGGCGGAGGTTGCGCCAGTGCTCGCCGTGGGAGCAGGACCCTACGGTGGTGTTGTCGTAGAAGATGTACTTTCCGGAGAGGTTGCGCGGGCGGTTGGCCAAGGCGACGTCGTTTTTGGTGAAGCATTCTTGGTACGC
>Ga0123342_1007420_pt1 | contig 14486 bp, 5 predicted proteins | sample Turbeawhitnodule_FD_89960 | JGI IMG/M metagenome (GOLD analysis project Ga0123342, IMG submission 89960) | Root nodule microbial communities of legume samples collected from Mexico - Turtle bean Mexico white nodule | ecosystem: Host-associated > Plants > Roots > Nodule | place: Mexico: Nepantla...
AATTAACAACTACTTTAAAATAATTTAAACAAATTAAATTCAAAATAAAACTAAACATCCAAACACAATTTAAAAAAAAAAAAAAAACACATACCTCAAGAGAGCCGAACAAAACCACAACACAATGCAAGTCTAAGATTTATCAAACTGTGTATGAAAAAAAAAATCATTCAAAAATTAGTTCAAAAAACATAAAATCATAAATCTAGAAAATTAGAACCATAATCGATTATCACCCTAGTGTAAAATAGCACATAATCGATTATCTAAATGTTTATGGCACATAATCGATTATCTAAATGTTTATGGCACATAATCGATTATGCTTCCAGTGCAAAAACGACCTTAATCGATTATCTCATAATTTTTTTTAAAGATAATCGATTATGTCATGAACATAATCGATTATCAACTATTTTTTTTCCTCATAATCGATTATGGCATATGTTCATTTTCAGTGATAATCGATTAAGAATGAAACTAAACTCACACAGCTCACCTGAGGTCACAAACAAAGAACCAAGCGCACTCACGACCCTCTCCAAGTTCTCTAGGTATGTGCTTTGTGAAGAACCGAATTGCCTCTGCTTTGTGAGCTTGGGAACCACATATATATTGTTGCACCTCTTTATTACGCTCATCCATCCTCTCACCAACTTGCCTATGCATTCATTGAGCTTTGAACTTGGTCAAACAGATTCCTGAACAATGGTCAGGAATCTCATGTGCTTGCTGCTGAAAAGCTTCTCTTCACAGATGCGCATGCATGCTTCATGTACAATGCCCACATACATCCAAAAATCTAGTGAGGGCACAAATGATATTTCACTCATCCTACTTAACACTCACTCCCTCACCCTCTCCTTTCTCTGCACTTCTGAATGCTCTCTCATTTGGCCCAACTTTCCCCTCACCCTCACCCACACCCTCAACCATGACCGGATCCAAACGGGGGTGGCACCCCACATCCGTTTGCAGCTATTGTGCCATCCCCCAATCCAAACAAGGGCTAAGTATAAAAAATCAACCCCCAAATATCTCTCGACCATTTTCTATTTCAAATTCACCTAACCTAAATCAAAATTTGTATTCCACATTCAACCCAACCAAACCCCATTCGCAAACTACAAAACACACAACCCCAAACTTGTGAACCAGGATAAACCAAGGCACAACGCGATTGCAACGATAAGATGCAACAACAAGGCAACGGGGCACAACAACACGCAGTGATGCGATTCTTGGAGACGTGAGATGACGATGACACACAACAAGATGACGACGACACAACGCGAGGTACGACGAGACGGTGGCAAGGCGATGCGACAATGATTAAGCCTAGTGAAACGCGAATGAAATAATCGCTCACTCGGCTCAACTTGCGAGTTTGAGTCAAGTTCAACGAGTTTGACCGATTTTAATCCAAGTTTGTTGAAAAACGAGTACTCGTGACCCAGTGGGCTCTTAGATTTGTAAGGGTTTTGTCTGTTAACTTTAGAGTTTGATAACCTTAATTGCAGGTGATAAAGCTCTTCATTGAGTGAGTAGTTGGAGAAGTAGATTTTTTTTTAATATTTTACTTTAAAACTTTTATTTATATATTAATTAAATATTATTTGTATATTTATATATTAATTAAATATTACTTGCATATTATTTTATTAAATATAGATAAAAATAGGGATGCTATATATGGTATCTTATGAAATATTTTTATGTTTTTTTAAAAATACCTGCATCAAATTATGCTTTTAAAGATTAATTAATAAAATTGTTTTTTGTTTGTAATTTGTTCTCTGAAAAATACTAATTTGAAGAATAATAACCTTTTAAATTGAGAAAGAGTTGTAGGAAATGCAAGTTGAATCCAACTTTGAAGAGAGAGAGGCTAAAGACTAATAATCAATGAAACTAATGTTAGTCACATTTAACCATTTTAATATGATTAATAATATAGTTAACAACAATGACAAAACCCTAAAAAAGTAATTGACCAACGTGAAATTAATAAATAAAAGAAAAGAAAAAATATAATTATGTGGACATTAATTTAATAATATTTTTATTAGAGTTTAAGGTTGATATAGTAGTTCAGAATTTGCAGAGTTAGGTTGAGAAGTAACTATTTGTTAAAATACCACTATTTCTATTTTTATTTTTCTATTCAGCATCATTTATTTTATTTTTATTTTTCTATTTAGTACCGTTTCTATTTTTTTTTTCATATACACTATTTTCACTTTTAAATATTTATAAAATTATAGTGAATTTAAAAAATATCAAAATAAGTAATAGTAAAAATTAAATAAAACTGTTTGAATATTTTATAAAAAAATATTAACAGAATGGTTTAAAAATTACAAATAAAAATTAAATTATTCATTGATGATATGTATGAAATAATAAAATAAATTAAGTGAATAAATTTATTATTAGGTTTAATAAAAAACTAAATGTATAAATTATAATTTTAAAATAAAAATTAAAAACAAAAATATATTTAAAATGAAAAATTATGTAAATAATGTATATAAATATATGTCATAAATTATAATAAAAAATATAATTATATAATATTTCTTATAATTTCTTAAGATTTAGGATTTACATTTATTATTCACATAATATTTACTCACATCAAATTATCTATAAAATATTTTATTTTATTCTCTTTGTATTGATATTTTTTCATAAATTTTTATATATTTAATTTTCAAATTTTAAATTTCAAATAAAAATAGAAATAGTAAATAAATAAATAAAAATAAAAATAGTATTATGTGAAAAAAAAAAGTCTAAAAGAATGCTTGAATGAGATGGTGTTAAAAGTAAAAGTTAAAACGAAAAAGGGAGCTTAATGACGTTGAACCCGGAATATGGTCAAAAGGTAGTAACTTTTAACATTTCTTTTTTATACTACAATTTTACCCTACATCTTCCTTAAACTTACAATCCATTCTTCAAATTACACACAACTAACACCTAACAAAATCAACCACCTTTTTCTTTAATACAGTTCTAAATTTATTTTATATATCGATGTGTAGTAATAATTATACTGCTTCTTCTTTCCCAATTTTTTGATCAAACTGTTTCATTTCACTATTATTATTTTTCTTTAATTCATTTCTAAACAAAAAAAAAAAGGCACCCACTAGAATGTGTACCGTTACATATTTCTTTTTGAAACTATATTATTAATCTAAAATGGATAATTCACTTGGAAGAAAAAAATAATCTCATCTACTTCTTTTAACAAATTACAAATACATATAGAAGTATTACTATTTACTTTTTATATATATACTCATCATTATTTTTTTTCTTAACAAAGTCAAATAATCACATACACTATAATTTATTTTTTCTTAACAAAGGATCAATGAAAAATATTGTTTATCGAAACATTGAGTAAGTCTTATTAGAAATCAATATTTGATCATATCAAAAGTGTCAATAATACCTTCATGCAATAAGGTATTTCATATACTTAACAAAATGTTGTTCAAGAACTTTGGCAAGTTTTTCACCATGTGATATCTTAATTTATATAATTTAGACTATCAATAAAATTGTTATATTGTCTTTCAATAAATGGTTGCAATATTAATAACAAGATCCACAACTAGGTCAGATTATCATCACAAGTATCAAAATTTCCTCAATAAATTAAATCATCATGTGTAATCATATTTTATCATGAACTTCATCGAAACAAATAATCCAACATTATTTATGAATTTAATAGATAAAGAATTTTTAAAAAAATAATAAAACATAATTTTAAAAAAATGTTATATTTTGAGTGACCTTTCTCTGGTTATTGACTCTCATTTGCTTAAGTTGTAACCTCATTACCGAGCTACAAGATTTGACCCTTATAGTTGCAAGTTTTGACACTTGATCACATGTAGGATGATTACGTGTTATAGCTCTAGAAGAGAGATAATTGATTTAGTCTCTTTCTCATTCAAATTATAAGTTATAACTTGAGAAAAAGTGTTTGATTGCTTGAGTGACTAGATTGACACTTCATTGATAAATCTTTTTAATTGTATTAGTTTTCAACTTATGTAGAAAAACTTAACTTCATTAAGACCAAAAATTTCCAATCAGAATTTAACCATAAAATGCACTATTTTAGCAATAATTAAACAAATTTTACACAACTGCGTTAAGATTAAACTACCTTGTCTACATATCAAATAATTCAAACATTTCTTTTAGAATATACCAAAAGAGACTACCCTATGGTTTCAATACTCACAACCATCTCACTCTTCCTATAACCTTATCATTCTATGAAAATCTTAATCAAATCAAATTATGAACTTAATTTAAGTTTCCCTACTAGAGTTAAATGTTATGAGTTATATCAATTATCTCGTGAAGGAAGTCATGTGGACCAAGTCACAATCGAAGTGGCAATTAAGATGCTAAACTCTTAAGTAGAAAATATTTTGTCCTAACTATCAACTATAACTTTTGGCCTAGTGAAAAATATTTGATTCAAGAATTAATATCAAAGCTAAGGTCACGAGTTCGATTTCTAGTATGACAACTGTTAATGGAGATATTGTTGCGGGGTTGCATTAATTGTCTTGTGGCAGAAACTAGGTGGATCAAGCCACAATCTAATGGTAACATTTGAGCTACTACAATCTTAAGTAGAAATTGTTTCACATTGACTGATCATAATAACTTTTGGTCTAATGGTAAGAGTTTGATCCAACGTATTGATAAACAAGAAAAATGAACTCCAAAGTCAACAAAAACTTAAAGAATAAATTGAAAATCTTAAAGTAAGATTCCAAAATTCTTATTTGATAAAAGAATGTGTAGTGTAAACTCACATAGGTGAAAAATATAATAAAATGAGAAGATTCATACTATTAAAAAAACTTACTCTAATCAAGATCCTAATTGAATAATGAACTATGTTCTATTCTAGTTGGTAGGGTCTAGACAAAAAAAAATTATCTTAGAAATTAGTATATCACCTTTAAATAGTAATACACTACAAAAAAAAATCATTAAATAGAAATCAATTTTAGAAAAAAAAACTTAATTAGTCTTTATATTGATATCTAAAATAGTTTCTATTATTAATAAAATTTATAAATTAGTTTTTAAATTGAAATTTAATTAGCTACCAGGTTGTTAGCAATTACTTTAGATTCTAAAGTTCGTAGTTAAAACCTTAATAGTTAATTAGATATCAATTTAGAAACTATTTATTAATAATAGAAACTACTTTTAGATACCAATAATTTTTTTAGTCTTTAGAATAATATCTAATTTAGTCAATATAGTTACTAATTATTTATTTTCTCTAAAATTATTTTTTATTTAATGATTTTCTTGTAGTGATAGTTAGTAAAATCTGAACAAGAAAAATAAATAATTATCTTATGAACTTAAAACAAAGAATATAATTTTAAAGAAATAAACATACATAGGAAATGAAGAATGAATGTGTTTTTTATATCTATAATTTTTTGGATAAAATTTTCATTCTTAATTTAATTTAAATTATTTTCCTTAAACCTACAAACACACACTTACACATAATAACTAATTCAAACTAAATAATTTTGTTTCTCATCTAATCAAACAAGTGGGATCACTACAACAAATTATTAAATAAAAACTAATTTTATAGACCAAAAATAATTAGTTGCTATAGTGACTAAATTAAAGACCCTTTTAAAGACTAAAAAAATTGTTGGTTTTTAAATTAGTTTCTATTATTGATAAATAGTTTCTAAATTGGTATCGAATTAACTACCAAATTTAGAATCTAAATAATTGGTAGTTAAAACCTTTGTAGTTAATAAGATACCAATTTAGAAACTATTTATCACTAATAGAAACTAATTTAGAAACCAACAATTTTTTTAGTCTTTAAAATGATCTCTAATTTAGTTACTATAGTAACTAATTATTTTTTATCTTTAAAATTATTTTGTATTTAATGATTTTCTTATACTGAATGTTATAACTCACAATATGTAAAAAAATCATGAAAATAGAAAATTTAAATTGTACTACACAAAATTACCTAGATCTAAACTTTGTTGTCTTTTAGAAGGAAAATTTTGAATGAAAAAAAGGACAATATATATAATTTCAGAGAGATAATTGTTTATAAAAAATCAGGGTAAAAATTGTTATTTACCTTTTCTAAATAACATATTCATGCTTTATTTAATTTTTAATTATTTTATCTAAAGCTATTAAAATAGTTCTTAAAGTAAATTATTCAACTTTCATCAACTAAAATATATCATTTGAGTTTATCCACGATATTTTATATTCCTGCCATAAACTCTCGTAGTAGTTTTGTAACCTGTACTCTGGATTTTTTTTTTTCAAAATTAAAACGAATAATCTCAATTGAAATGTCTTAATTAAGTAAATTTTTTACTAAATTAGGATAGAATTAATATAAGTCACAAACTGCCCTTTTAGATATTAAGACAATTGAATGTTCAAAATTTTAATTCATTTTTTATAATACATAAATTGTCAAATTTTATATATGTGTCACCTTTAATAAGCTTTATTTGCTTAATGTAATAATTTATAAAATTGGCTTATAAGATGAAGTTTGCACTCACACATATTATGAAATATTTATATCTCTAGTCGATGTGAGATTCACTTTCTTTTCTGATATAGATAACAGATAACATGATAAACCCAACAAACTCTCAATAAGATAAATTCTAAATGACTCTGATACCATATTAAAAAGTGTACTTTAAGCCTAACTCAACCTTATAAAGTTAGTTTATGAGATGAGGTTTGCATTCACTTATATACTATGTGTACCGATAGGCACCGAACGAACACACGTGGTCGACCGATCGAATGCATAATAAATATAAGGTCATTTACGTAACAAGGTAAGGTGGTTAAGATACACCTCCGAAAAATGTGGCAAGCTAAGGTAGTTAAGATACACCTCCGAAAAACAAGGAGAACGTGTTTATAAAAGATATATTCCCCGGCCATCCCGGTGAAAACCTAGCAAGACTTGTCCACGACCATCCTGAACCCAAGAGACAGAAAGCCCATTAGGAAATCCTATAAATACTGTGCTCAAGCCAAAGAAAGGTACGTTTTTTCATCCACTTACTGAATCACACTTAGAATCTCTCACTTACTTGAGCGTCAGAGTGCCTTCGCAGGTATCCTCCCCCGCCCGACCGAAGGAGACACCAAGAAGGAACGACCGACCGAAGAAGAGGAAGATCGACACGTCAGCAATTATACTACGTCAACCGACCGTGCCTGGGCCCCATCTCTCCACTTAGGTACACTATGAAATATCTTTATTTTTAGTCGATGTGAGATTCACTTTCTTTTTCGATATACAAGATTCAAACTTAATGCCTTACTCAAAATAACCAAGTTGAGTATCACAAATAGAACAATTTCATATCGAATTTATTCATGTATTCACTAGTAAATAAGTATATGTTGATAAAAATAATTTAATAGAGTTGAGATGTTAAGTAACATAGTAATACCTAACATGAAAGCTTTTTATAAAAAAAATAATTTAATATAACTTGGATGAACTTTTAAAGAATCTAATGAAGCAATGAATTTTTAAAGGATTTTTGGAAATATTCAATTACAAAATTTGAAAGTGAAGATTATAATTTATGTTTAGAATGGAGAAAATAAAAGGGTTAAATATGTTTTTCATCTCTGTACCCTTACACGAAATTGATTTTTGTCCCTTATTCAAACTTTAGACTTCATGTGTATTTGTAGTAAGGAAACTATTAGAATGAGTCTTTACTAGTTTTTTTACGTGTCAAACGGATTTACAGTATTAAGGAAATAATTTTTCGTAAGTTGAAAATTCGTTATAAAACACAGATAATACCTCATTTCAATAGTTTTCTTATTACATGTAATTATGAGGTCTAAAGTTTGAAACAAAAATTAATTTCACATACTAAAAAATATATATTTAAGATAGAATAAAATGAAATTGCGGACATGATTAGAAAAAGAGGTGGGTGTCATTGAAAAAAAAAATGAGGCCTACATTGGCCTTTGAGTTCATGCAATTATTTTGACTTAATCATAAAAACCAAAGGCAAAGAAGATTCGTTGTTTGACAAACCATTTGCCCCAACACCATAATTATCTGAAATCCTTTAGACAAAATAAAACATTTGTTACAACACAACAAATATGACTATATGTTTTGGTGGAGGAATGAGCATATCCTCATGTATGTCCCTCACATTCACCAATGACCCTTGTGGGTCCTCATCCCTCATGGTTAAGAGATTTTTCAAAAGGCTTGTCTTTTTGCTTATTAAAAAGGAAAAGGCATTACAAGGGTAGTTTTAGAAATCTCAAGAATCTTAATCTAATGTTTTTGTTTCTCTCTTTGAGCTGTGATGTTTTTTTCTTTTATCACAAACAATGAAAAAGTATAAAGTTGATATTTTATGATACTTTAGTTCATAGGGTTTAATATTTTATATTTGAAGAAAATATTGATGTAGGTGGTTGTGATGGGATGGTGGAGGATTCCTCCAACAATGGTTTAAATGGAACAAGTATGTTGTCGTTTCTATGTTGGACAGCAATAATGGGATTGTTTCCATAATGAAGTTGCAATGTGGAAATTATAATTATAATAATAATAATAATAATAATAATAATAATAATAATAATAATTATAATATTAATAATGGACTCTGTACAATCCCACCATTCAAGAGGAGAATAAAATAAAATCGAAATAAGTCACCAATCCAGGACCCACTTATTCAGAATTTCAGTTAAGTGTTTTTAAATTATGAAAATTAATACATATAACTAAGAATAAAGCCTTTATCAACAACGTATTTAGAAACGATTAAGCTAATTATCAAATTTGTATCACACTTTATTAATAGTCAATTGATATTCATTTCAGTAATCCAAAAGCAAGAAGAGGAGAATCTAAGGTAACGAATCATATCCTACAATCTTATATCATAGATACGGGAATATTGCTTGCACTAAAATATTATGTAACTATTTAAACTAATTTTAAAGATACACAAATTCTTTTCATATTGAGATACTGTTGAGGGCAATGGATTACATTTTAAAAAATTATAATTATACTAATTATGCTTTCCCATTTCTTAAACATAATATTACAGATTAAATAGAAGGCATAGAATTATTAAATATTTAAATGATGAAATTTGAAGATATAATTAAAATGATATAATATATATATATATATATATATATATATAATTTTGGATAATTTACAGATAAGAATTGTTTTGATTTTTTTTAATAAGAAAACCAATAAAACCTTATACAAATCATCTTGACAAACAGATGACTAGGAACACAACAAATACTTCACAATTAAGTCAATCATCTCAGCATCTAAGACAATGCTCTCACCAAACTTGAGAAGAATCTCAACACAAGAAGAACTAGACATAGGCTAGAGCATAAGATGTTCTTTCTTCTGGTCTTTTTAAAAGACAAGTTTATGTAAATAAACTTGGCTCACTTTGGGAGTCCAAATAGAATAATAAGCTAGAGTAGGGTGTGTTTAGTAATTTGAGAAGGGGTGCTTAGTAATTTGAGTAGGGTGTACTTAGTAATTTGGGTTTGTGTCAAACCCACCTTTCATGACATGTGCACCTAGGTTTAGGATTTCTTTGACCTACCTTCTAGAATGTTTCTCACAAATGATGTTCCTACCCCTCTCACTCTTGCTCCCCAAGTCAATCTCTCCTATATAAAAGGGTGTCTTGCCTCATGTATTTTGACACTTAATTTTTGAATAAAAAAGAAACTTTATCAGAGTGTTTAGTGAGTTGAGTATCCTAGAATTTGGGTCTTATCTTGAGTGTTCTACACTTCAAGTAGCGGCTCTTCACCACTCATCTTAGAGTCTCCTCCCCCTCTAAGTGGCGTGACCACATGACGTGACCCAAAAATACATGAAGATGACCAAGGATTCTATACTTGAAGGGTCATCTCAACAAGCAAATAAAGACTTCATCAATAAAAGAAATGGACAAGGCCCAAAGCATTTGAAGTTCTTCTTATTACTCTTCTCAAAATGAGGCCCAAGCTCAATTAATATCTTTTCTGTAATATCTTTAGAATAAATTTAAAATAGAACATAAAAAGGGAAGTATGAATAGGAGTATAGGACTTATGAAGAGTAGTACCAAAAGTCACTTTTTCCATGGAGCATGTAACTTGTTGGGCGGCATTTTCATATGTCTTTGCCTTCCCATGCCTTTTCATGTGACCAACCCTCTACATTATATAAAGAAGTGCTTGGTTATTGTACACATAACAATTGATATTGAATTTGAAAGAAAGGTTACTCTCCTAAAATTGAGTGGGTTTTTGTGAGACTTGTTCTCCTTCTCCTAGTCTTATCTTGTGGGTTTTGGGAACTCTCAAGTGGCAGCATTCTTCACTCATCTTGGAGCCATTCATCCTTCAAGTGGCGTGACCATTCCCTTCTCTACAACCACATAAGTTCCTCCTTTCATCTTCTTCTTCCATTTCTATTCCATATCAAAACTCTAAAACATGTTTTGTTTCTTGTTCTTGATTTTCAATTGGTAAAATATTGCTATTGATTGATTCTAATAGGTGGAAATGTGTTGTTTTTCCATTTAATCTGTTCATTTTCCTTTTTAGTTATTCTATTCGGTTCATCTTCATGTTAATGGGTTTCTATTTGGTTTAGTGTGTTTGTATCATAGTTTCAATTCGGTTTTCTTGTTCTTGTTTTTGTTCTTGGATTTTTTGTAGAATTTTGATCCTAATTCTTGAAAGTATCTTTTCATGGGTCATCTCCTAATCAACTCACATCACCACACATTCATCATCCTAAGGTTCTCTTTGCTTATATCTTTTTAGTTTTATTTGTCCATCCTTTTATGTTCTTTTGTTCATCTTTTTCTATTCGGTTTCCATCTTCTTTCTTTCCCTTATATGCTCTTTGATTTTGCACTTATTCATCATCAACACCATATAATTGTGTTTTCTCTTTGCCCTCTAGAAATGAACATTCACACTTACTTAACCACTTGGTTAAGTTCGTGTCCAGTAAGAATTTTTTTTGGGATTTTTACCCTATTATGCTTAACAATAAATAAAGTGCAACCCATAAAAATGTGCAATTCTAAAATCAACTCACATCAAAACCTTAGTTATAAAATTGGGGGAAATTAATACTTTCAAGCTAGAAAAGTCATATCCGAAGTAAATAAATTAGGTTAAGCTTTACAATTTGGGAAATAAATCAGGCATACTTCTTTGTTTCTAGACCTGAAGTATATGTTTGGATCCGAGTATATATTTGGATCTGAGTGACTATTCTTCATCAGCATGGATACATCTTGTGTGGTTTCAATGTTAGAGGATTTGGGGATGAGAATATACAGGAGATGTACATTCGTGGTTGCTTTGTGAGATGCAAAGAAAATGAAGAAGTACAACTAGCAAAAAGGTTAATCTCTTTATGCCCTTATTTTTCAAAATAACAATAATAATAATACAAAAATTGATACAAATATCGATTTTCAAAATATTGATAATCGATTATATCTATTTTTTTTAAGAAAGAGAATCGATTATACATTTTACATAATCGATTATGTTTTTTTTAAACCTTTTAACTGCATAAACTTTTTTGAAAACTTCCAATTCAACTTTACGATATATATATATATATATATAATAATATTATTATTATTATAAATAATAATTGTAATAATAAAAATAATGAAATTCTAAAATAATAATAAAAGAAATAATAATAATAAAATTTGTTCTCGTCGGTTGACCTGGTCATCAGTTGGCTCTGGGAACAGGTTGTGACTCCGTCTGCCTCTGCTGGATTTGTTTTTTCCCTGAGATGTTGGAATGTGGCTCCGTTTGAAACAGAGGGGGTCCTACCTGTTGATTGCATTCTGACGATCAAGTCAGTAATGGACTAAGAAATAATGAGTAAGTAAGCAAGTAGTTTCAGTCTTAGAAACGGTGTACCTTTACCAGGGATCTCAAGTCCTTTTTATAGACTACTTTTAGGTTACTTCATTGTAACAACCCTTCTCTCACGAGAACCTTATCTAGAGTGAAAGTAGGTTTGATGGGAGGACAGTTTGTTACAATGTGCACAATCTTAGTACAACAACCGCACAAAATCTTCCTCCTCGGAGTGCACAATCTTAACAGCATGGTCGTCAGGGTACCAACTCAGGTACCAGCATCATGGGGCCCATCAGTTTACTGTAGGCGCACTAGCCTTCACGTATCATGCATGCAACTTACCCCTGAAAACCCTAGTGCTCTTAGGCCTAGGTGTCTTTGGGGAATATTTACTTGTGCTAGATCCGAATGTACTATACACACAACCTGCACTTTCTCACAGATCAAGCCTTGTATAAATGAATGAACTTCAACGCATGCATTCCTCGGACCCACTTTCGCGGCCCATTAACTCGACCAAACCACCGAGTTGACCTGATGATGCAGGTGCCGATGTCCAATCACATGAGCATTGAGCTAAGCTCTCTGGTCCAGTACAAAATTAAAAATAATTATAATCAAAATAAATTTATAAAATTATATAATAAATATAAATTTATTTTTATTTTATCAAAAAATTTATACATTTTTATATGTATTGAGAATTTAACTAAATGTGATTATATAATTGTTGCCTTTTTCTCGTTTAAGTATTATGATATAACTGTTTTTCCATCATATTACATTGTACACATCTCTTACACGGGTTTGGAAAAAAAATATTAATTACAAACAATTAAAACTCGCAACAAATTATATTATATTTATATTTTACTTTTTTATATATACAAGAACAAATTTGTAATCACATTCATACGATCACTTACAAACTTTCATAAATTTTCCTTCACTTACGATTTTATTTACTTTAATCCAAACAACCTAATTCTCTTCTCACTTTCCTTTCAAATAATCTCAAATCCATCCTCTAATCCAAACAAAACAAAAAAGTTAGAGAATTTAAAAAATGCAAATATCAAATTACTATAAAAATAATCAATTATAATTATTTTAATAATTATGTTTTTTATAATTAAATAAGTAAAGTAAAGTAAAAATATTAAAATAATATATTAAATAAATTAAATTATTTTTAAATTTTTATTTTACAAATTATTTATAGATATATTAATATAAAAATTTGTTATATTATATCAATCAAATTATCTACCATGTTTACATTCAAATTCATTTTTTTTTCTTAATTCAAAAGAACTTTACTTTCTCCACATTTTTCATCTCAGAATCTTTTTCCACTCTTTCAAATCTTCTTCATAATCCAAATAAAATGTTAGGGTGTGTTTGGATGGGATAATTTGAGGGAGTAGAGTAGATCTGAGAGGATTTTATAGAAAAGTGTGAACAAAGTGAATGTGTTTAGAGTAAGGTATGTTAGAGTGGATGTGTAAGGAAAGTTTATTGAGATCTATAAGAACCAAGAAAAATAGTTTTAGAATAGAAGTGGTAGAATTAAAATGACACCTAAATATTTTATTATTAAATTTAAAAGAGCATATAAATAGAAATTCAGTTTTTCAGGTTTCATTTTAAAAGAACCATCATCTCTCTAAAAACTTCATTTTCTTTTCTTCTGCATTCTCTCTAAGATTCTGACCTCCTCAATCATCAATTTGACGATCAGAGTACGCCATTAGACTCTTGGCAGCAAAGACTACAAGACTGCCTGATCAGAATCTCTGATAGAGTAAGTTCATTCTTGTCTCGTTTTCTTTTGAGTTAGTTTTGATCTGGTTAGGTTTGTCTTTAGTTTAATCTTGCATGTGATGCTTTTATCTTCAGAAATAGTCTCTATTAGCTCAAGGTTCTAGTGGTATAGTTAGATTTTTTATCAAGACTTTGTGTGTGCTAGTTAGGCTACCCTTGAGCTTTTGGTAGTTTGGAGCTCTTATGGAACATATGCTCAAGTTTAGGTAAGGGAAGCTAGTTTTATTTTTTTAAAATAGAACCCTAGGTTAGAAGATTTGGATGTGGGGTTGACGTGGTCACCAATTCCAATTTTTTCTTGTAGGATTGTCTCTTTTGAAGAGTAAAATGATATATTGACTGAAATGGTTGATTTTGAATATTTTATATTGATTTTAAGGTGAATAAGTTGTTGAAAGTGTTTGTGATTGAGAATTGAAAGTGTTTGAATGATAATATAAATGAGTTGAATGGTTGTTTTTGAATATTTTGTTGAATTACTTAAATGATATGTTTGATGAGAAGTGATTGTTTGATTTTAGATGATGATTGATTTAGAGAGCATATATTTGGAACTTAGTTATGTGTTTAAGTGAATTTTGAGATATATTTGGATTGTTTAGAAAGTTTAAAATATGATGTGATTGAATGGTGCATTGATGTGTTAAATGATGTATGTAATG